>SAMEA104315420__coassemble_315_pt1 | contig 36815 bp, 26 predicted proteins | sample SAMEA104315420__metabat2_high_PE_035 | metagenome-assembled genome bin SAMEA104315420 (sample SAMEA104315420) | gut metagenome | biome: Monkey gut; feature: monkey-associated habitat; material: faeces | place: China | collected 2013 | reverse complement strand
CTTCAACAGCAAGAAATTCAACGAAAAGGAATATCCTAACGACAAGAACAGCCTCGTCAGCAAGCTCAACGAGGCCGGCTATCGTGACGCGCGCATCGTAAAGGATTCCATCTACTATGTGACACAGGACAGGCTTGGCATCGACCTCAAGATTGACCAGGGCAAGAAATATTATTTCAGGAATATCTCGTGGACCGGCAACTCCGTCTATTCCACCGATCAGCTCAACGAGATCCTGAACATCCGCAAGGGAGATCCGTACGATGTGGTGACCATGCAGAAGAGGCTTCTGGGAGGAGGCAAACAGGGGGATCAGGATGTGTCCAAGATCTACCGTGACAACGGTTACCTTTTCTTTAATGTCACTCCTGTCGAGCTGAACATCGAGGGTGATTCCGTGGATGTGGAAATGAGAATCTCGGAAGGAAAGCAGGCTACCCTGAACAATATCGTCATCAATGGCAACAACCTGACCAACGAGAGGGTTGTCCGCAGGCAGGTCGCCACAAGGCCGGGCTACCTTTTCAGCCAGACTGATTTCGAAAGATCCATCCGTGAGATCGCTTCCTTGGGACAGTTCGATCCGGAGGCCATCACTGATCCGTCGAAAGGTTACTCGATTCTTCCTAACCAGTTGAACAACACTGTGGATGTGGTCTATAACGTGACAGAGAAGCCTTCCAGCCAGCTGGAACTTTCGGGAGGTTGGGGCGCCAACACCTTTGTCGCGACTGTCGGAGTGAACTTCAACAACTTCTCCACGAAGCGCATGTTCGAGAAGAACGCCTGGAGACCGGTACCTCTTGGAGACGCGCAGAACCTTTCGCTGCGTTTCCAGACAAACGGAACCTACTACACCTCATTGGTGTTCGGATTCTCGGAGCCTTGGCTTTTCGGAAAGAAACCGACATCCCTGAACATTCAGGCTTACTATACCAGACAGACAAACTCGTATCTTGCGATCGGACTTCTGTCCAACGACAAGGTCATGCAGGTCTATGGATTCTCGGCCGGAATCGGAACCCGTCTGAAGTGGCCGGACAACTATTTCGTGTTGTACAACGGCCTCAGCTGGCAGATCTATGACCTGAAGAACTGGATCAACGGTTACTTCATGTTCAATGATGGTAAGTCTCACAACCTGAGCTACACGATCAATCTGAGCCGAAACTCGACCGACCAGCAGATCTATCCTCGTATGGGATCGAACTTCAGCGCCAGCCTTCAGCTGACTCCTCCATATTCCTTGTTCAGAAAGAAGGATCTCGGCACGCTTGACGCGAACGGCAATCCTACAAAGGTCTCAAGCTACAAGGACATCAACTACGACAAATGGAGCTCGGCAGACCGTTACAAGTGGATCGAGTACCACAAGTGGAAGGTCAGCGGCGAACTCTACACCAAAGTCATCGGTGACTTCGTGATCATGACCCGCGCGCAGTTCGGCTACCTTGGATATTACAACCGCAAGTGGGGTTATTCTCCGTTTGAGGGATTCCGAGTCGGAGGTGACGGTATGTCTGGCTACGACACTTATGGTGCGGACATCATCGCGCTTCGTGGTTACGAGAACTACTATCTTACCCCTTGGGAGGCGACCCCGTACAATTCCAACGGCTACTACGCCGGTAACGTCTATGACAAGTTCACGATGGAGTTCCGTTACCCTGTCATCCTCCAGCCTCAGTCCACGATCTTCGTGCTGGGCTTCCTTGAGGGAGGTAACTGCTGGTCTGACATCAAGAAGTTCAATCCGTTCCAGATCAAGCGTTCCGCAGGTGTCGGCGTGAGGGTGTTCCTCCCGATGATCGGTCTGCTCGGTATCGACTGGGGCTACGGTTTCGACAATCCGGTGAAGAAGAACAGAAGCCAGTTCCACTTCCTTATCGGACAACAATTCTAAATAATATTCTTACATTTGCATCGGAATCAAAACACGTAAACTGATAAAATTCTATAAAAATGAAAAAGATTCTTTTGATCGCCGCAATGGCGTTGTTTACTCTGACGGCTTCGGCGCAGGCGAAGTTCGCTTATGTCGATTTCAATGAACTGGTGATGCTCGCCCCTGAGGCTGACGCTGCCAGATCACAGATGCAGACTGCTCAGAAAGAGGCTCAGGAAACCCTTCAGAGTATGATGGAAGAGGCTCAGACCAAGTATAACGAGTACCAGCAGAAGCAGTCCACATGGACTCCAGCCATCAAGTCCAGCAAGGAGAAGGAACTCGGTGAGATCCAGAACAGGATTCAGGAATTCCAGCAGTCTATCCAGGCAGAGCTTCAGCAGCAACAGCAGCAGTTGATGGATCCTATCTACAAGAAGGCTCAGGAGGCAGTTGAGAAACTCGCCAAGGCCGGCGGCTATCTGTTTGTGTTCGAGACTTCACAGTACCTTTACGTTGACAAGGCTCAGTGCAAGGATCTGACTCCTGAGGCAAGAAAGGCAATGAATATTCCTGAGGGCAGGACCATCGAGGATCTCCAGAAGGAACTTCAGGCACAGGCTCAGGGCCAGCAGCAGTAATCATTGACAGGAAGATCAGAAGAGGGTAGGCAAGAACTGATTTTTGCCGACCCTCTTTTGCGCTCTGACATGACGTGTTGTCGCTGAGTGCTTTCCAGGACGTTTTTTCGTTATGTTTTAGGGCTGTATGCAGGTAATGAATCTTTTTTCAGTGAAAAGGTTGGTTATTCTGCTTTTTATGCTTTAATTTGTAACGTATTTTTATAAAACACTAATATTCTTAAAATAGAAATGCAACATAAGGTTATTGATGCTAAGGATGTTGTGATAAGGTTCGCCGGGGATTCCGGTGACGGTATGCAGCTTACCGGAACTTTGTTCGCCAACCTGTCCGCAGTCTATGGTAACGGCCTTTCCACATTCCCGGACTATCCGGCAGAGATCAGAGCCCCGAAAGGGACTGTCGCCGGTGTGTCTGGATTCCAGGTTCACATCGGCAGCCATAAGGTAAACACCCCCGGGGACTTCTGTGACATGCTGGTGGCGATGAACCCAGCCGCCCTGAAGGCGAACGCCAAGTGGCTGAAAAGAAACGCTACCGTGCTTGTAAACGAGGATGCCTTCGATGATTTCGGCCTGACGAAAGCGGGCTTCACCGGCAATCCTTTTGAGGAACTTCACATCGAGGACAGGAACATCATCGTCGCCCCGATCACAAAACTGACGGAGGAGAGCTTGAAGGACAGCGGACTGGATGTCGTGTCTGTCCATAAGTGCAGGAATATGTTCACCCTCGGAATGGCCTGCTTCATCTACAGCCGTCCGTTGGACTATATCTATACCTATCTTGAGGGACGTTTCGCCAAGAAGCACCCTGAGATGATCGAGCCGAACCGCAAGGTGGTGAATGACGGCTACAACTATGCCGCGAACATCCAGGCGGTCGCCGACACCTACACCGTCGTCCCGGACATTCAGGAAAAAGGAATATACAGGAATATAACCGGTAACCAGGCTTTGGCCTGGGGTCTCATCGCCGCTTCGGAGAAATCCGGACGGCCTCTTTTCTGCGGATCCTACCCGATCACGCCGGCGACAGCCATCCTTGAGGAACTCGCCATACACAAGAACCTTGGTGTCAAGACTATGCAGACTGAGGACGAGATCGCCGGAATATGTTCAGCCATCGGAGCGTCATTCGCCGGCAATCTGGCGGTGACGACAACCTCGGGCCCGGGACTTTCACTAAAGTCCGAGGCTCTTGGACTGGCTGTGATGACCGAACTCCCGATCGTGGTTGTGGACGTGCAGCGTGGCGGCCCTTGCACCGGTCTGCCTACCAAGACAGAGCAGGCTGATCTTAACGAGGCCCTTTACGGCCGCAACGGCGAGAGCCCTATGGTCGTGATGGCCGCGCACTCACCGGCGCATTGCTTCGATGCCGCTTTCACAGCAGCCAAGATCGCTATGGAGCATATGACTCCTGTCCTGCTCCTCTCCGAAGGCTTCCTTGGTAACGGCTCGGAGCCGTGGAAGATTCCTTCAATGAGTGAATATCCTGAGATCAAGCCTCGCCTTGCCGAGGCCGACGGGAACAAGTTCCATCCTTTCGAGAGGGATCCCGAGACTCTTGCCAGAAAATGGGCTCCGGCCGGAACACCTGGCTTGGAGCACCGTGTGGGCGGTCTTGAGAAGACACATATCGGCGTCCTTTCCACAGATGCGGCCAACCACGAGATGATGGTAAAGGAGCGTGCGGAGAAAGTCGCCCGTGTGGCCGCTGACATTCCTGACCTTGTTGTTGACGGTCCGGAGAGCGGTGATGTCCTGCTGGTTGGCTGGGGTGGCACTTACGGACATATTCTTACAGCCACGGAGGAACTCCGCGCCGCCGGTAAGACTGTAAGCCGTGTGCATTTCGATTTCATCGATCCGCTGCCTAAGAACACGGAGAAGGTACTGTCTGGTTTCCGTAAGATAATCGTCTGCGAGCTTAATCTCGGACAGTTCGCCGGGTACCTCAAGACCATATTTCCGCAGTTCAACTATTTGAGCTGCAATAAGGTTCAGGGACAGACTTTCCTTGTTAAGGAGATTGTTGACGCCGCTTTAAGCGAATTATAGGAGGACAGCGCAATGCCAAAATATACATTGAAAGATTTCAAGAGCGACCAGGAGATCAGATGGTGTCCGGGATGCGGGGACTATTCCGTGCTCGCCGCTCTTCAGAGAACCCTTCCTTTGGTTTGTGAGGAGAAGGGAATAGACAAGGACAAGATTGTGGTCGTGTCCGGAATCGGTTGCTCGTCAAGGCTTCCGTACTATGTGGATACCTACGGGTTCCACAGCATCCACGGCCGCGCCACCGCGATCGCGACCGGAATGAAGGTCGCCAATCCTGATCTCTGCATCTGGCAGGTGAGCGGTGACGGTGACGCTTTGGCCATCGGTGGAAACCATTTCATCCACGCCATCAGAAGGAACATCGACATCAACCTGATGCTCTTCAACAACCAGATTTACGGTATGACGAAGGGGCAATATTCCCCGACCTCAAAACTGGGAGCCATCACCAAGACTTCTCCTTACGGAACGGTTGAGCATCCGTTCAATCCAGGCAGTCTCGTGCTTGGCGCGAAGGGAACGTTCTTCGCCCGCGGAATGGACACTGAACTTGCTTTGAACCAGGAGATCATGCTTGCGGCCTCAAGGCATAAGGGCACTTCCGTGATGGAGTTCCTGACCAACTGCGTGATCTTCAACAATGGCTCTCACGCCGAGATTTCCGACAGTGAGCACAAGGCGGACAGGACTCTGGTCCTGCGCGACGGCGAGAAGATGATATTCGGAAAGAACCGTGACAAGGGCATCGCCCTCGATGGCTGGAGACTGAAGGTCGTGACCATCGGAGAGAACGGTGTGACCGAGGATGACATCCTCACCCACGACAGCCATTCCGACAACCTTGGCCTTCAGATGATGCTGGCCGATATGAAGTGGCCGGACTTTCCGGTCGCCCTCGGAGTCATCCGTGAGGTTCCGGACATCACCTACGAGGATGAGGTCGCCAAGCAGGTCGAGGGCGTCAAAGCCAAGGCCAAGGTCCACAATGTGGATGAGCTGCTTCACGGCGGATCCACGTGGGAACTTAAATAGAACACACATTATTAACTAATTAATAACACATTACGTTATGAAAACAACTGAAATAATGGCCCGTCTCCAGGCCAAGTACCCTACAGAGAAGGAATATCTCCAGGCTGTACAGGAGGTCCTTGAGTCAATCGAGGAGGTTTACAACCAGCACCCTGAGTTCGAGAAGGCAAAGATCGTCGAGAGACTTGTCGAGCCTGACAGAATCTTCACGTTCCGTGTGACCTGGATCGATGACAACGGTGAGGTTCAGACAAACCTCGGCTACCGCGTCCAGTTCAACAGTGCGATCGGACCTTATAAGGGAGGTCTTCGTTTCCACAAGGCTGTCACCCCTTCAATGCTCAAGTTCCTCGGATTCGAGCAGACATTCAAGAACGCCCTCACAACCCTTCCTATGGGTGGCGCGAAAGGTGGTTCGGACTTCGACCCTGTCGGAAAGTCTAACGCTGAGATCATGCGTTTCTGCCAGGCCTTCATGCTTGAGCTCTGGCGCTGCATCGGCCCAGACCAGGACATCCCTGCGGGTGACGTAGGTGTAGGCGGACGTGAGATCGGCTTCCTGAACGGAATGTACCAGAAGCTCGCCCGCCAGTATCACACCGGAGTTCTCACCGGAAAGGGCGCTACCTGGGGAGGATCCATCCTTCGTCCTGAGGCCACCGGTTTCGGAGCCCTCTATTTCACCCAGCACCTTCTCCACAAGGCTGGCAAGGACATCGCCGGCCAGAAGGTCTGCATCTCCGGCTTCGGTAACGTGGCTTGGGGCGCTGTGAAGAAGGCTACCCAGCTCGGTGCCAAGGTTGTCGCCATCTCCGGCCCGGACGGAGTATGCCATATTCCTGAGGGAATGACTCCTGAGATGAATGAATATATGCTTGATATGCGTGCCTCCAACAGGAATATGGTCGAGGATCTCGCCACCAAGTTCCCTGGACAGGTTCAGTTCATCGCCGGCAAGAAGGCTTGGAGCATCCCTTGCGACATCGCTCTCCCTTGCGCGTTCCAGAACGAGCTCAGCGAGGACGATGCCAAGGAACTGAAGGCCAACGGTTGCTGGTGCTGCTGCGAGGTTTCCAATATGGGTTGCCAGCCGGGTGCCATCCACTTCTTCCAGAACAACGGAGTCCTCTTCGCTCCTGGCAAGGCTGTGAACGCCGGTGGAGTCGCCACCTCAGGCCTTGAGATGACCCAGAACGCGGCTCACCTCAGCTGGTCCGCACAGGAGGTTGACGACAAGCTTCACTGGATCATGCAGAGCATCCACGAGCAGTGCGTGAAGTACGGCACACGTCCGGACGGCAGCGTTGACTACGTGAAGGGCGCCAACATCGCCGGCTTCATGAAGGTAGCGCAGGCCATGCTTGAGCAGGGAATCATCTAAAAAGTAAGATTTCTTACAAATATGGGCACATCAACACCTCGTTGATGTGCTTTTTTCATTTATATTCATTAAATTTGCAAGATACAATGAATATGAACATTATTAAATAACACTTTTTCAAATGAAAAGAACCGCTCTGGCATTAATGCTGATCGCTCTTGCGGCCTCCTGCAACACGGAGCCGAAGACCGCTGTCCAGAAGAAGGTCGATTCGTACGCGCTCGTGAAGATCGAGTCACCAGACCTTTCCGGTATCACGGACAACGGCAAGGAAGTCCTCAACCTCTACAAATTCGCCGCCGACCAGGCTGACAGTATCTACTGGAAACAGTATTTTGGTGACAAGACCTTGATCGAGAACCTGAAGGATGCCGATCTTAGGGACTATGCCAAAATCAATTACGGACCTTGGGACCGCCTTGACGGATCCACATTCATAGAAGGTTTCGGAGAGCTTCCTCTTGGTGCCAACTTCTATCCGGCCGACATGACGGCCGCTGAGTTCGACTCGTTGGCTGATCCGGTGAAGACGAGCCCATATTCACTCATCAGGCGCGGCGCCGACGGCAAGCTCACTTCCGTTTGGTACCACGACGCGTTCGAGTATAACATCGACAAGATCTGCAACTACCTCAAGGCCGCCGCTGACATCACCATCAAGCCGAGCGTGCGCAACTATCTTCTCAAGAAGATCGACGCGTTGAGGACTGACTATTATTATGACAGCGACCTTGCCTGGCTGGAGATGACGGACAGCAAGATGGACCTCATCATCGGCCCTAACGAGGTCAATGATGACCAGCTCTATGGTCTCAAGACATCGTACGAGGCTTATGTGCTCCTCAAGGATCTCAAGCGTACCGAGGTCCTCGACCAGTTCAAGTCGATGCTTCCTGAGCTCCAGAAGCAGATTCCATGTGAGGATCAGTACAAGACATTCGTACCTGGCGACGAGTCTGACATCTACGCCTACGACGCCATCTACTGCGCAGGCCACGCCAACGCCGGCATCAAGCTTATCGCTTTGAATCTCCCTTACAATGAGGAGGTTCAGGTCAAGGCCGGAACACGTACCGCCCTCCTTCGCAACATTATGATGGAGAAGTTCAACAGGGTTGTCAACCCGGTTGGCATCGTGGTTTTGACTCCTGACCAGCAGGATCACCTTGACGAGGAGGCTTTCTACTGGAACATCGCTTTCCGTGAGATCTCCCACGGACTCGGTGTAAAGGAGACCATCAACGGCAAGGGCTTAGTCTATGAGGCTCTCGGCAACAAGGCTCTCACTTGGGAGGACGCCAAGGCCAACGCCCTCGGCCTTTACCTTGTCTGCAAGCTTATCGATGAGCACAAGATCCCTGCGCTCATCACCAAGGAGGACGCCATCACCACATTCGTGGCCAACCTTATCCGCTCAGAGCGTTTCGGAGAGGCCTCACAGCTCGGAAGGGCTTATGTGATGCTCTTCAACTACCTGAACCAGAACGGCGCCTTCAAGCGTGGAGACAGCGGAAAATATTCAATCGACTACGAGAAGACCCTTTCACTCGTGGCAGAGTTCGCCGGCATCGCCCTCAAGACCCAGGCTACCGGTGACTACGAGTTCGCGGAACAGTTTGAGAACCAGTACTGTGTCCTTTCCGAGGACTTCAAGGCTGACCTTGTGAACATCCGTCTTGAGAACATTCCGATCGACCTCAGGTTCGAGTTCCAGAAATAACAAAAATTAATAATCAATACTACTGAAATGGCTGAAAAGAAATTCAATGTGAAGTACGGTGTACTTCTGCCAATTGTTCTTTTGGTCACACTCTTCTTGTGGTGTGTGCCTGTCTCATTCTTCGGCATCGACGCTCTGACAGTTGTCCAGCAGCGTGTGATCGCCCTCTTCGTGTTCGCCGCGTTGATGTGGATGTTTGAGATCATCCCTAACTGGGCGACATCCGTCCTGATCATCGTGGTCGCTTTGCTGACCGTCTCCGACAAGGGACTCGGGTTCTTCTGCAATCCTGAGTTCGGTCAGCTGGTAAGCTACAAAAAGATAATGTCATCTTTCGCCGATCCTGTCGTGATGCTGTTCCTTGGCGGATTCGTGCTCGCGATCATGGCTGAAAGATTCGGACTTGACGTAACTCTCGCAAAATCATTGCTCAGCATATTCGGAACAAAGCCAAAGATGGTGCTGCTGGGATTCCTCATCATCATCTCCGTGTTCTCGATGTTCATGAGCAACACCGCCACCGCCGCCATGATGCTTGCCTTCCTCGCTCCGGTGCTCCACAAGCTGCCGAGCGACGACAAGGGAAAGATCGGCCTTGCGCTCTCGATTCCGGTCGCCGCCAACCTCGGTGGTATCGGAACTCCTATCGGAACCCCTCCTAACGCGACAGCGAAAGGTTACCTTGAGCAGGCCGGCATCGATGTCTCTTTCGGAGAGTGGTGCGTCCACATGATTCCTTACGTGATCATCATGATCCTCCTCGCGTGGATTCTCCTTCTGGTGTTCTTCCCGTTCAAGACCAAGAAACTTGTGCTTGAGATCCCTGCCAACGACAAGAAGAAGGACTGGAAGAGCAAGCTCGTATGGGCTACCTTCATCATCACGATCCTTCTCTGGGCCACGGAGCAACTCCATCACATCAGCTCCAACGTCGTGGCTCTGATTCCTCTCGCCGTCTTCACGGCCACAGGACTCTTCGGCAAGGAGGAGATCAAGGAGATCAACTGGTCGGTACTCTGGCTCGTTGCCGGAGGCTTCGCGTTGGGCTACCTCCTTCAGGACACCGGTCTGGCGAAGGTTCTCATCACGGCGATACCGTTCGGCTCGATGTCTGTCATCCTTGTGCTGGTAGTTGCCGGTCTTGTCTGCTACTTCCTCTCGAACTTCATCAGCAACTCCGCCACAGCGGCGCTTCTCATCCCTATCCTCATCGTTGTAGCCGAGGGTATGGCTGATCCTGCCGCCGCCAACAACGCCGCTTTCGTGGCTATGGGCGGTACCCAGGCAATGATCATATTCATCGCTGTGTGCGCGTCAATCGCCATGCTCTTCCCGATCTCCACTCCTCCGAACGCCATCGCCGCGTCCACCGGACTTGTCGAGACCAAGGACATGGCAAAGATCGGTATCATCATCGGTGTGGTTGGATTCATCTTCGGATTCTTCTGGCTCACCAAGATATTCCCGTTCGCACAGTAATTTTACAGTAATATCAGAGAAGCTGTTTTGGAAAGGAACCAAAGCAGCTTCTCAATGCTTAAAAATCAGTTAGTAGTTATTAAAATGAACAAAATTTTCACTTCACTTGCCGCTTTGGCAATGTGTGCCTCTCTCGGGGCGCAGGAAACGGCTCCAAAGGTTAGCCTCTACGGATTCATCCGCAATTACTACGCTTTCGACACACGTGAGAGCGTAGCGGGAACAGAGGATTTCTTCTATTATCTTCCTAAGGATGAGAACAAGAAGGGCGATGTCGATCTGAATGAGCAGAGCTCTCTCCGCTACGCCGCCATCACTTCCAGAATCGGACTCAATGTGACAGGTTATGAATATAATGGTTTGAAGTTTGGCGCCAAGATCGAGACTGACTTCTACAACGGTCTCTCAGGTGTCACCGGAACGGCCGTCCTCCGTCTTCGTCAGGCATACGTCACTGTCGGAAAGAATGATTGGTTGGTTACCGCCGGTCAGGCTTGGCATCCGATGGCCGCTGACATGCCGGACGTGTTCTCCCTCAACACAGGAGCGCCTTTCGGGCCGTTCAGCCGCACGCCTCAGGTCAAGTTCGACTATAAGTTGAGCGATGTGCTCTCGTTGACTGGATCTGCTATTTGGCAGATGCAGTATACTTCTGCCGGTCCTAACGGAGCCTCTGCCAACTACATCAAGTACAGCTGTACTCCAGAACTCTATCTCGGATTGAACTACAGTAGTGAGGGCTTCCTTTTCAAGGCGGGTGTGAATATGCTGTCAATCAAACCAAGAACTATAAATGCGGAAGGAACCAAAAAGGTAAGTGATCGTATCACGACTTTCACTCCGTTTGTCTATGGTCAGTATAAGCATGGGCTGTTCTCCGCAAAGTTCAAGACTACTTTCGCAGAAGCTGGAGAGCATTTCAACCTCAATGGTGGCTATGGTATATCCGGTGTGAAGGATGACGGTATAAGTTATGAATATACTCCTACCCGCAACTCTTCGACTTGGGTGAGCCTTATGCACGGAAAGAAGACCCAGTGGATTCTCTTTGCTGGCTATGTGAAGAATTTCGGAACGAAAGACGATCTCTACGGCGCCAAGGACGGTTACGCTCCTGCCGCAAACCTCTATTTCAGCAAGAACAGCTTCTCGAACATGAACCAGATGTGGAGGCTCACACCTACCGTGATCCACAACATCGGCAAGTTCGCGATCGGTCTTGAATATGAGCTCACAAGTGTGCAATATGGTGATTACAAGACTATTGACGGTATGAAATGCATCGGCGCCAACGGCCTTGCCAAGGACAATCTCCACTGGATCACCAACCATCGTATCCAGGCTCTGGTCAAGTTTACTTTCTAATATTATTGTTTGACAAGTCAAGGCTGTTGTCGGCCTTGCACGGAAAGATTGACGCTATGAAGAAGATAATCCCAATGCTGGCATCGGCCATCGCCCTGTCACTTACCGCTTTACCATCTGAGGCGCAAAGCCATCTGGTGAAGTTGACCAATCATCTTGAACCATACGGCTTTTTCCGTGCGAGCGCCATTTTCGACGCTCGCGACTCCAAGGCCGACACCGAGGACTTGTTTTATTATGTTCCTTACGACAAGAAGATAAATCTGGAAGGCAACGACATCTGGTACAACCCTTCCATAAAAATGTCCGCCATCACGACACGTCTTGGAGTGAACCTTACCGGATTCAGGTACGGATCGTTCAATGTAACCGGAAAACTGGAGACGGATTTCTATCTGTTGACGGGAGGCTCCGCGTCGCTGAGTCTCAGAGAGGCTTACCTCAAGTTTAACTGGGACAATCTCGGTGACTTTTTCAAGTCTGTGTCTGTCAAGGCTGGCCATGCATGGCATCCTATGTCCTTGGACATGCCATACAGTGTCGGCTATGAGGCCGGTGCCCCGTTCAATCCATACGCAAGAAGCCCTCAGTTGATGTTTGAGACTAATCTGTTGGATCGCTTCACTTTCACGGCGGGGCTTCTTTATCCGATGGAGTTCATGCCTACGGGACCACAAGGGCCATCAGCTGACTATGTCAAGTATGGCCTTGTCCCGGAATTGTACGCTGGCCTGACATATTCATCAAAGTACATCAAGGCCAGGGTCGGAGCGGATTTCATAAGTTTGGTTCCTCGTTGGCGCACGACCGATTTGACCTATTACCATGATGTCGGAACTAAAGTCAAGGACCGCATTTCCATGATCAGTCCGATGGCCTGTTTCGAGTTCAGCAAGGGTATGTTCAAAGTCAACGCCAAGGCCGTTCTTGCCTCGGGTGGGGATCATCTCCGACTTATGGGAGGTTATGCTGTCTATGACAAGTCGGACGATTATAAGTACAAGTACACCCCTCTAAGGTCGGTCACAGGATTCGCCTCGGCAAGTTATGGCCAGCAATGGCAATTCATCCTGTTCGCCGGAGGCATGACGGCGTTGGGTGCCGGTCATGACCTGATCACAGATGACGAGACAGGTTATGCGAAGACCGCCTACATCTATTACTTTGATGGAGGCTTCAAGAATATCCACTACATGTTTCGTGTCGCTCCGGCGGTCGCGTTCAATCTCGAAAGACTTACATGCGCCATTGAATATAATAGCACAGGCGTGATTTATGGACAGATGAATGAGTTGAATGCCAGAGGGTTGGCTAATATGGGGGAACATTTGATCATTAATCATAGAATCCTTGGAGTGGTGAGATATTCATTTTAGTGTCATGGTTTAGTGAATATTTTGTCAAAAAATCTTGTCTTTTAGAATATTTTTCCGATATTTGCCGTGTTGAACTAATAGAATGAGAAGTTTCAATCATATCCACCTACATCTTCACCATCGCCAGAAGCGGAGGTGACTTTGTCGTGGGTATCTGTTTATGAGGGATATTAAGGTCAAGGCTCGCTTCCGTTTTGGTGGCGGGCCTTTTTTATAAAACGAACGACAAATGTTAAGAATCGCGATTCAGGCCAAAGGCCGTTTAAGTGAAGAAAGCCTCACACTGCTGCGTGAGGCCGGTATCGAGGTGGATGACACCAAACGGAAATTCCTGTCCAGATCCAGTAATTTCCCGGCTGAGATACTCTATTTGAGAGACGATGACATTCCACAGGCAGTCGCTCAAGGCGTGACGGATTTGGGTATCGTAGGCTACAATGAAGTCTGCGAGAGGGGTGAGGCAGTGGAGGTTGTTGACCGTCTGGGCTTTGGACCGTGCCGCATTTCTTTGGCGATCCCCAAGTCTGAAGAATATACCGGACTGGAATATTTCAACGGTAAGCGGATAGCTACATCGTACCCGAACATCTTGAGCAAATTTCTGAAAGATAAAGGAATAGATGCATCGATCAACGTTATCGCAGGCTCTGTGGAGATCGCTCCGACCGTTGGTATGAGCGATGCTATCTTCGATATCGTATCTTCCGGCGGGACGCTTGTGAGCAACGGGCTCAAGGAGGTTGAGAAGGTGGTGTTCTCGGAGGCGGTGCTGATTTCGGGTGGCAATCTTTCGGATGAAAAGACTAAACTTCTGGAACAGATAAAGTTCCGCTTTAACGCTGTCCGGGACAGCCGTGGAAAGAAATACTTGTTGATGAATATCCCCGACGACCGGATCGAGGATGCCATCCAGATTGTTCCGGCGATGAGGAGCCCGACTGTGCTGCCGCTTGCGCAAAGCGGGTGGTCTTCACTGCATTCCGTTGTGGATGAGAGCGTTTTGTGGGAGAAGATCGAAAGTTTGAAGGAGATTGGCGCGGAAGGGATTCTTGTGCTCTCGGTTGAGAAGATGGTTTTGTAGGTGTTGAATATTTATTCGTTATTTTATGCGGAATTTTGATTGTACGGTCACTTCGACAAGCTCAGTGACCCCAATATACAATAACCCTCCCCGGATCGAATGGCCGAAACTGATCTCAAGGGCCGCTGAAAGCGATTCCGACATCGATGCAAGCGTAAGAGCCACCCTTGAATATGTCCGGACACAAGACGACAAGGCTGTTCTGGATCTGGAGTCCCGCTATGACAACATAGTTTTCACTTCTGTTGAAGCCTTGAAAGTCAGCGACAAGGAAATCGCGGAAGCCACCGCTTCCGTTTCACCAGAGTTAAAGGCGGCCATCGCACAGGCATATTCAAACATCAGGAAATTTCATAGCGCGCAGATGCCGCAAACAGTTAAGGTTGAGACTTCACCCGGTGTCGTCTGCTACCAGAAGGCCGTTCCGCTCCGTAGGGTCGGACTGTATATTCCTGGCGGGCGCGCGCCTTTGTTCTCGACGGTTCTGATGCTGGCCGTCCCTGCCTCCGTGGCTGGCTGCCCTGAAATCGTTCTCTGCACACCTCCTGACAAGGATGGGAAAGCCAATCCTGTCATAGTCTATGCGGCTTCGGTCTGTGGAGTCAGGAATATATTCAAAATCGGTGGCGCTCAGGCCATTGCGGCTATGGCTTATGGAACGGAGACGCTCGCCAAATGCGGCAAGATTTTCGGCCCTGGCAACCGTTATGTGATGAAGGCCAAGCAGATGGTCGGGCTGTCGGTCGCAGCGATCGATATGCCGGCCGGTCCGTCAGAGGTTATGGTGCTGGCTGACGGGACCGCTGATCCTGAGTTCGTCGCAGCTGACTTCCTCTCCCAGTCGGAGCACGGGCCGGACAGCCAGTCGGTTCTGGTCTGCACATCGGAGGCTATCGCAAAATCCGTGGTGGATGCAGTCGCAAGACAGACCGCAAGGCTGAGTCGGGGAAGTATCATTGCCAAAGCGTTGGATCACAGTCGGATGGTCGTTCTTACGAGCCGTGAGGACATCATCGATTTCGCCAATGAATATGCTCCTGAACATCTCATCATATCTATGCGTGATCCTTGGAGCGTGGCGGATAAGGTGGTAGCCGCCGGGAGCATATTCATTGGAAATTATTCTCCTGAAAGCGCCGGTGATTATGCTTCAGGAACGAATCATACTTTGCCGACGAGTGGTTGGGCGCGTTCGTTCAGCGGGTTGAATCTGGATGCGTTTATGAGGAAGATGACGATTCAGGAGATTTCGCGTGAGGGTTTGTCCGGCCTTGGTGATACAATCCGTACAATGGCTTTGGCCGAAGGGCTTGACGCTCACGCCGCCGCGGTTGAAGTAAGACTTGAAAAATAATCAGTAATGAATATAGAAGACGTTCTTAAACTCGTAAGGCCAAACATCTTAGGTCTTGAGGCATATTCGACCGCCCGGGACGACTGTGGCTCGAACCAGCCGGAAATATTTCTGGATGCCAACGAGAATCCTTACAACAATGGCATCAATCGGTATCCGGACCCACATCAGAAAGCCTTGAAGGCCAAGGTCGCGGAAATCAAAGGAATTTATGCGGATAGCCTGTTCATCGGCAACGGGAGCGACGAGGCGATTGACCTTGTTTACCGTGTGTTCTGCGTACCGGGAGCAAGCAATGCCGTGTCCATCGCTCCGAGTTACGGGATGTACGAGGTGGCAGCCGCGATGAACGACATTGAATTCCGGAAAGTCCAGCTGAGGCCGGATTTCTCAATGGACACAGAGGAGATGCTTTCCGCGGCGGACTCCAAGACAAGGCTGATGTTCATCTGCTCGCCGAACAACCCTACAGGAAACTCGTTCCCGGTGGAGCAGATCGAGGATATTCTTGAAAGGTTCGGCGGCGTGGTGGTGCTGGATGAGGCTTACATCGACTTTTCGGTCAGGCCTTCGCTGACATCTTTGGTCAAGAGATACCCTAACCTGATTGTGCTCCAGACGCTTTCAAAGGCTTGGGGTATGGCAGGTCTCAGAATTGGATTGGCGATCGCGGATCCTGCTGTCATCGCTTTGATGTCCAAAGTCAAATATCCGTACAACATCAATGTCCTGGCTCAGAAGATGGCATTGATGAAACTTGACGAGGCGGCCAAGGACAAGGCTGTGGCCGAGATTGTGGGGCAGCGGTTCCGCTTGGAAAAAGAATTGGCCAAATGCCCGGAGGTCAAGGGAATATATTCAAGTGACGCTAACTTTTTGTTGGTTAGGTTTGAGAATCCGGATGAGGTTTACGAGAGGCTGCTTGCGGGAGGAGTCATTGTGCGGAATCGTTCCAAGGTTCCGGGCTGCGAGGGGTGCCTTCGCATCACAGTCGGCACTCCGGTGGAGAATGACAGACTGCTTCGGCTGCTGTCCTCTTCGGTCGCTGAGCCTGTCGAAGCGACCACCCCCGGTATGGAAATATTAGGCGAAAGACATATCCGAATTGTCCGTAATACCAAAGAGACAAAGATTGCCCTTGAATTGGATCTGGATTCCATTGGAGGCTCCGGACACATTTCCACCGGTCTCCCTTTCTTCGACCACATGCTTGATCAGATCCCGAACCACGGCGGCGTGGCACTTTCAATCAATGCGAAAGGCGATCTGCAAGTGGATGAACATCACACGATTGAGGATGTCGGAATCGTCTTCGGAGAAGCGATCAACGTCGCGCTCGGCTCGAAACTCGGCATGGCCCGCTACGGCTTCGTCCTCCCGATGGACGACTGTGACGCCGCTGTCCTGATGGACTTCGGAGGGCGTATTGATTTCAAGTGGAACGCGGAGTTCAAACGTGAGAAGGTCGGCGATGTCCCGACCGAGATGTTCAGCCATTTCTTCCAGTCTGTCTGCGCCGGAGCGAAATGCAACCTGCACATCCGGGCGGAGGGCGTGAACGAGCATCACAAGGCCGAGGCAATCTTCAAAGCCTTCGCCAGGGCTTTAAGAATGGCGGTCGCCAAGACCCCGTTCCCTTACGAACTACCATCAAGCAAAGGCATCCTATGATAGCGATAATTGACTACAAAGCCGGCAACATACGCTCGGTCGAAAACGCTCTGAAAAGGTTTGGAGCGGAATATGTGCTGACCGCTGATCCGGAGATGATCCGCCGCGCCGACCACGTGATCCTGCCGGGAGTTGGGGAGGCTTCCTCCGCAATGAAAGCCTTGGAGTCCACAGGCTTGGCACCAGTCATAAAGTCATTGACCCAACCTGTTTTAGGAATATGCATCGGAATGCAGCTGATGTGCGCTTCAAGCGAGGAGGGCGACACGGATTGTCTTGGAATATTCACCCCCAAAGTCACCCGCTTCCCTGAAACTCCCGGTGTCAAGATCCCTCACACCGGGTGGGATACAATCTCCGGGCTGCGCGGCCCGCTTTTCAGGAATATTCCCGAAGATTCGTTCGTCTATTATGTGCATTCGTACAGCGCGGGAATATTCCCGGATCAGACTGTCGCCGCGACTGAATATGCCGGTGTCCGTTTCAGCGGGGCGCTCCAGCGGGACAATTTCTTCGGGACGCAGTTTCATCTGGAGAAGAGCGGTTCGGTCGGGGCTGAGATATTAAAGAATTTTATTGAATATGAAGAATTTTAACATAATCCCGGCCATTGACATAATCGGCGGCCGGTGCGTGCGTCTCACTCAAGGGGATTACGCGAAAGAGAAAGTATATTCGGACAACCCTGTCGAGATGGCGAAAAGTTTTGAGCGTGCCGGCGCGACGAGGCTGCATCTTGTGGATCTGGAAGGTGCAAAGGCCGCCTGTCCGAAGAACCTGGATGTGCTAAGGAATATAACCAATGCGACCGGTCTGAAAGTTGAGTTTGGCGGCGGAGTGAAGTCGGAGGAGTCTTTGAACGCTGTTCTGGATGCCGGGGCTGAATATGTCATCTGCGGAAGCGTGGCCTTTACCGAACCGGACATATTCAAGAAATGGCTTGGCCGCTATGGGGAAAAAATCATCCTTGGGTTGGATCTGAAGAATGGTTTGGTCGCGACGCACGGTTGGAAGGAGACTGTCCCGATGTCAGCCGTGCAGGCTATGGAGTCTTTTGAAGGACTTGTGCGTCAGGCTATTGTGACCGAGGTTTCAAGGGACGGGATGTTGCAGGGCGTGAATCTTGAGTTTTACGCCGGCCTTCAGCAACAGTTCCCGGGTGTGGAGATCATCGTGAGCGGGGGCGTGTCCAATTACGAGGATCTGGAGGAATTGAGAAGATCTGGACTTCGCTCGGCCATTGTCGGAAAAGCTATTTATGAAGGACGAGTGAAACTTGAGGATTTGTTCAGGTAATATGTTGGCGAAGAGAATTATACCTTGTCTGGACGTGAAGAACGGACAGGTAGTGAAAGGGATCAATTTCGAGGGCTTGCGTGAGGTGGGCGATCCTGTGGAGATGGGAGCTTTCTACTCTGAGCAGGGGGCTGACGAGTTGGTCTATCTGGACATCAGCGCGTCATCGGAAGGACGACGAACTTTCACGGATCTGGTCTCTCGGATTGCGGAACGGATTGATATTCCGTTCACTGTGGGTGGGGGAATATCTTCGTTTGAGGATGCGGCCAGGCTTCTGGATGCTGGTGCGGACAAGATCACGATCAACACGGCGGCGGTGTTTCATCCGGAGATCATTTCCAAGATCGCTTCCCGCTACGGCTCCCAGTTTGTTGTCGTGGCGATTGACGCGAGGACGGTCGCTTCTGGAACGGTCGCTGAGCCTGTCGAAGCGACATCCCTGTACGGCAATGCTTACTGGCAGGTGATGACCCACGGCGGAAAAAGGCCGACCGACAAGGAACTATATTCCTGGGCGAAGGAGGTACGGAACCTTGGGGCGGGAGAGATCCTTTTCACGTCCATGGATCACGACGGCACCCGGAACGGCTATGCTGTGGAGACATATTCCCGTCTCGCGGACGAACTCTCCATCCCCGTGATCGCCTCCGGTGGGGCGGGAAGCGTCGGCGACATCGAGGAAGTCCTGACGAAGGGCCGGGCCGACGCCGCCCTCGCCGCGAGCATATTCCACTACGGCGAAATCTCCATCCCCGAATTGAAAAGAACCCTCCGCTCACACGGAGTGAATGTAAGAATATAACGAGCTTAATGAATATGATTGATTTTAAAACTCTTAAAGCCGGTGCTGACGGACTCGTGCCGGCCATCGTCCAGGACCGGAACGCCCTTCAGGTTCTGATGCTCGGCTATATGAACGCCGAGGCTCTCGAAAAGACACAGACAAGCGGTCTCGTGACATTTTTCAGCCGCTCCCGCCAGACTCTTTGGACGAAAGGGGAGACCAGCGGCAACTTCCTTCATCTTGTCTCCATTGCGGTAGACTGCGATTCGGACACCCTTCTTGTCCGCGCCATTCCTGACGGGCCGGTCTGCCACAAAGGCACGAAGACCTGTTGGGGGGACGCCGTGCCTACCAGTCTCGGTTTTATCCGCGAGCTTGAAAGCGTGATCAAAGGCCGTCACGAGCGGATGCCTGAGAAGTCCTACACCACGTCACTGTTCAAGGCAGGGACTCCGAGAATGGCACAGAAAGTCGGCGAGGAGGCCGTCGAGACCGTAATCGAGGCCGTGAAAGGGGACGATGAACGTATGATCTACGAGGCCTCGGATTTGGTCTATCACCTTCTCGTGCTTTTAGTCAGCAAAGGCTACGGCATCACCGACCTCGAAAAGGAACTGGAGAGGAGACATAAATAGTCGGCCATAATTTTGTTTTTCACAAAACATAATACGAATTTAGCAAGCAGTTAGTGTAATACCGTTTTTCAGATGAGTTCAGACAGAATATTCATTTTTGACACCACTTTGCGTGATGGCGAGCAGGTGCCGGGGTGCCAACTCAACACTGTGGAGAAAATCCAGGTGGCAAAGGCCCTTGAAGAGTTGGGAGTAGATGTCATTGAGGCGGGTTTCCCTGTTTCCAGTCCCGGAGATTTCAATTCGGTCGTGGAGATTTCCAAGGCCGTCACCTGGCCGACGATCTGTGCGTTGACACGCGCGGTGGAGAGAGACATCGATGTGGCAGCGGAAGCGCTTAAATACGCCAAACACAAGAGGATACACACGGGAATCGGAACTTCCGACTCCCACATAAGGTACAAGTTCAATTCCACCAGGGAGGAGATTCTTGAGCGTGCCGTCAGGGCTGTGAAATATGCCAAGAAGTATGTTGAGGATGTGGAGTTCTACGCCGAGGATGCGGGACGCACTGACAAAGAGTATCTTGCCAGAGTGGTCGAGGCGGCCATCAGGGCCGGGGCCACGGTCGTGAATATTCCTGACACGACTGGCTACTGCCTTCCTTCCGAGTATGCGGCTAAGATCAAGTATCTTGTTGACAATGTGGATGGGATTGACAAGGCTGTCATCTCCACCCATTGCCACAACGACCTCGGTATGGCCACCGCCAACACCATGTCCGGTCTTCTTGCCGGGGCCCGCCAGTGCGAGGTGACAGTCAATGGCGTGGGCGAGCGTGCCGGCAACACGGCTCTGGAGGAAATCGCCATGATCATCAAGAGCCACAGCGACATCCCTCTCGTGACCAACATCAACACGACCAGAATCACACCGGTGAGCCGGATGGTCTCGAATCTTATGAATATGCCTGTTCAGGCGAACAAGGCCATAGTCGGGCGCAATGCCTTCGCGCACTCTTCAGGCATCCATCAGGACGGAGTTCTCAAGAATGTCAGTACCTACGAGATCATTGACCCTAAGGAAGTGGGGATTGACGACAACGACATCGTGCTTACCGCCAGAAGCGGCCACGCCGCCCTTAAATACCGTTTGGAGGTTCTTGGAATCAAGATGGAAGGCCATAAACTTGACGCTTTTTACGATGAGTTCCTCAAACTGGCCGACAAGAAGAAGCAGGTCAGCGATGATGATCTCCTTGTGCTCGCCGGAGCCGACAGGGCTGAGGACCATCACGTCAAGCTTGAGTACCTCCAGGTGACCAGCGGCAAGGGTCTGAGACCTATCGCAAGTGTCGGTCTTGACATAGCCGGTGAGAAATTCGAGGCCGCTTCCAGAGGCAACGGTCCGGTTGACGCGGCGATCAACGCCCTCAAGATCATCATCAGGCGTCAGATGGTCATCAAGGAGTTCACCATACAGAACATCACCAAAGGCTCCGATGATGTGGGCAAGGTTCACATGCAGGTCGAGCATGACGGCCACGTGTATTATGGCTTCGGAGCCGACACCGACATCGTCACCGCGTCTGTGGAGGCGTTCATTGACTGCATAAACAAATTCAGGGGATGAACACACTTTTCGACAAGATTTGGGACAGTCACATCGTGTCCGTCATCGACGGTGGTCCCACTCAGCTCTACATAGACAGGCTTTACTGTCACGAAGTGACCAGTCCTCAAGCCTTCGAGGGCATAAGGAAGCGTGGCTGCGGTATTCTGCGCCCGGAGAGAATAATATGTATGCCTGACCACGACATCCCGACGGAAGGGACTGCTTTCGCGGATGATGTATGCCGTCGTCAGGTGGAGACTTTGGAACGGAACGCGGCTGAATTCGGTTTGGTCCATTATCCGATGATGAGTCCGGACAACGGTATTGTCCACGTTGTCGGCCCGGAGAAAGGACTTTCGTTGCCGGGAATGACGATTGTCTGTGGTGATTCTCACACATCCACTCACGGCGCCGTCGGAGCGGTCGCTTTCGGAATAGGCACGAGCGAGGTGGAGATGGTGCTCACCACCCAGTGCATCCTTCAGCAGAAACCGCGATCGATGAGGATAAGGGTTGAGGGAGAGCTCGGTAAAGGCGTGAGCGCCAAAGACGTGGCCCTCTATCTTATGATGAAACTTACTACTTCAGGCGCCACCGGGTACTTTATTGAATATGCCGGCTCGGCCATCGGCGGCCTATCAATGGAAGGTCGTCTGACACTCTGCAACCTGTCTATCGAGATGGGAGCCCGCGGAGGTTTCGTGGCCCCAGACGAGACCACTTTCGCCTATCTCAAAGGCCGTGAGTTCTCTCCTAAGGGGAAAGACTGGGACAAGGCGGTTGAATATTGGAGGGCCCTACGCAGCGGAGAAGATGCTGTCTTTGACAAGGAATATGTGTTCGATGCCGCTGACATCAGCCCTATGATCACTTACGGAACGAATCCGGGTATGGGTATGCCGGTTGACGGTACCATCCCGTCTGACACGGCTCAGCGTGCGTTGGACTATATGGGCTTCTCCGCCGGAGAAAGGCTTCTTGGGCACAAGATCGATTATGTGTTTCTCGGAGCCTGCACCAACGGCAGGATTGAGGACTTCCGTGCCTTCGCCTCGGTCGTTAAAGGCCGCGGAAAGGCTGACGGAGTCACGGCCTGGCTCGTGCCTGGTTCGTGGGCCGTCAGACGTCAGATTGAGGAAGAAGGACTTGACAGGATTCTTGCGGATGCCGGATTCGAGATCCGCCAGCCTGGCTGTTCGGCCTGTCTTGCGATGAACGCGGACAAGATCCCGGCCGGAAAATATGCCGTTTCCACAAGCAACCGTAATTTCGAGGGACGTCAGGGCCCGGGCGCACGGACGATGCTTGCAAGTCCTTTGACTGCCGCCGCCGCGGCGGTGACAGGATGTATCACTGATCCAAGAGAATTGCTATGAAACAGAAATTCAACATAATAGAGAGCAGCTGCATTCCTCTTCCGATAGAGAATGTGGACACTGACCAGATCATCCCGGCCCGTTTTCTCAAGGCTACGACAAGGGATGAGAAGTTCTTCGGAGAAAACCTTTTCCGTGACTGGAGGTACGCTCCGGACGGAAGCATGATAAAGGACTTCGTGCTAAATGATCCTCGTTACAGCGGGTGCATCCTCGTGGCCGGAGCCAACTTTGGATCCGGATCAAGCCGCGAGCACGCCGCGTGGGCTATCGCCGGCTACGGCTTCAGGGCTGTGGTGTCAAGCTCGTTCGCCGACATCCACCGCAACAATGAACTCAACAGCTTCGTGCTGCCGGTCCAGGTCAGTCCGGATTTCCTTAAAAAGATTTTCTCCGCGATCTCGGCCGATCCTGCAGTGAGACTTCGCATAGACCTCCCGTCTCAGGAAGTGACCCTTTTGTCCGACGGCAGTTCCGAACGTTTCGAGATAAGTGCCTACAAGAAGTACTGTTTTGAGAACGCTCTTGATGACATAGATTATCTGCTTGAACATAAAGACAAGATTGAAGAATATGAAACTGAACATAGCAAAATTGCCCGGTGACGGTGTCGGCCCGGAAGTGGTGGAACAGGCCGTGAAGGCCATTGATGCGGTCTGCCGGCGTTTCGGGCACGAGGTCAAGTACAGATCCGCGCTTGTCGGAGCCTGCGCGATAGACGCTTGCGGATCCGCCTTCCCTGATGAGACCCTGAAAGTGTGCCTTGACAGTGACGCGGTTCTGTTCGGGGCCGTCGGGGATCCGAAATATGACAACGATCCCACGGCCAAGGTACGTCCCGAGCAAGGCCTCCTTGCGATGAGGCGTGAACTTGGACTTTATGCCAACATCAGGCCGGTGGAGACCTTCCCGAGTTTGCTGGATCGTTCACCGCTCAGGCCGGAGATCGCCTCAGGCGCGGATTTCGTCTGCGTCAGGGAACTTACAGGCGGTATGTATTTCGGAGAGAAAGGCCGTTTGGACGGCGGCGACACAGCGTACGACACCAACATCTACCACCGCTATGAGGTTGAGCGGATCCTGCGTAAGGCATATTCATTGGCGATGCTTCGCCGTAAGCATCTGACGGTGGTGGACAAGGCGAATGTGCTGGAGTCTTCGAGGCTCTGGAGGCAGGTGGCCCAAGAGATGGCTCCTGAATATCCAGAAGTTCAGACTGACTATATGTACGTTGACAACGCTGCCATGAAACTGATCACCGGCCCGCGCTTCTTCGATGTACTCGTCACCGAGAACACGTTCGGGGACATCCTGACCGATGAGGCCAGCTGCATCTCCGGTTCGATGGGACTGCTCGCGTCGGCATCGCTTGGAGAACATACCGGTGTCTATGAACCGATCCACGGCTCCTATCCCCAGGCCGCGGGACGTGATGTGGCCAATCCCCTTGCCACAATCCTTTCAGCCGCGATGATGTTTGAGTACGCTTTCGGGCTGAAGCGCGAGGGCGCGGCGGTCCGCAAAGCTGTCGGTGAGAGCATTGACCGTGGTTTCGTCACTGAGGACCTGGCTTCCTTCGGAGCGCGTCCTTTGGGTACGTCAGAGGTGGGTGACAAGGTCGCGGAGTTGATAGAGAACGATAATTAATGTATTGATATGAACGAACTTGACTGGGGAAGCCTCGGCTTCCATTACAGAAAGACAAACGCCATTGTCTTCAGCCTCTACCGCGACGGGCAATGGTCTGAGCCCCAACTTACCGACGATTTCGATTTCCATTTCAACGCTTTCGCCGGGGTGTTTCACTATGGTAATTCCTGCTTTGAGGGGCTTAAGGCTTTCCGTGGCAGGGACGGAAAGGTCCGCCTTTTCAGGCCGGACGAGAACGCCAGACGTCTCCGGCGCAGTGCCGACCGTCTTTCGATGGCCGCTCCTTCCGAGGAACTGTTCCTGAAAATGTGCGAGATGTGTGTGAAAGCCAATCTGGATTTTCTCCCTCCGTACGGACATAATGCGTCTATGTACCTGCGTCCTGTGCTCGAAGGCATTGACCCGCAGCTGAGCATCTGCTCCTCAAGCGAGGTTCTGTTTTCGGTCATGTGTGCTCCTGTCAGCACGTATGCCAAGGCTGGGGTGCTTACGCCGGTGACCGCTGTCATCTCGCGTGACTACGATAGGGCCGCTCCTGACGGTACCGGCTCCTACAAGATAGGCGCGAACTACGCGATGTCTCTTTATCCTTACAATCTGGCTCATTCTCAGGGTTATACGGAGCTGCTGTTCCTTGATCCCGCCACCAAGACGAGGATTGACGAGTTCGGATCCTCCAACTTCATCGGCATCAAGGGCGACACCTATGTGACCCCGCTATCCGGCAGTGTTCTGCCTTCAATCACTAACAAGTCTCTCCGCACCATTGCCGAGGATCTCGGAATGAAGGTGGAGATGAGGCCGATTCCGGTCGGGGAACTTGCCGAGTTCGATGAGGTCAACGCCTGCGGCACGGCGGTGGTGATCACCCCCATCCGCTCTATCGACGACAAGCCTCTTCTGGAGGGCTCCGAGGTTTCACGCACCTATGTAATGCCTTCCGGAACGGAGTGTGGTAGAAAAAGCCGCGCCCTTTATGATCGCATCCGTGGCATCCAGGACGGCATAGAGGAGGATCCGCACGGTTGGTGCGTTGAGGTATAGCCGGTCGCTGGACTTGCCGAAGCGCCGACACGTGATTCTTCACGAAGGTTTCTTGCAAATCATAAAATCAAATCTTAAATTTGCAAGAAAACTGTAGTGGCGTGATATTAAGAACAATGAAGCAGAAAGCCGTAGCGCTTTCAAAACAGTACCCATTTGTGGTGATTACCGGTCCGCGTCAATCCGGCAAGACAACACTTGCCAAAGACGCGTTTCCGGACTACAGAAAAGTGTCTTTGGAGGACTTGGACAATCGCGCTTTCGCTGAAAGCGATCCGCGCGGTTTCATCTCGACTTATCCAGACAAAACCATCATCGATGAGGTTCAAAGAGTTCCGTCCTTGCTCTCCTATCTTCAGACACACAGCGATGATGTAGGAGGTGACGGAATGTACATTCTCACAGGTTCTCAGAATCTGCAACTTATGGAAGCCGTGGATCAATCGCTGGCCGGTCGGGTAGGATTGCTCCACCTCCTTCCTTTTTCAAGGCAAGAGATGAAAGACGGTGGTATCTTTCCTGAATCCACAGATGCGAAACTGCTTAACGGGTGCTATCCGCGTCTGTACGATAAAGGTATTTCGCCAACCGATTATTATCCGAACTACATCAATACGTATGTCGAGCGTGATGTGAGAAACATCAAAGACATCACCGACCTCGGCAAATTCACCAGATTTCTTAAACTTTGCGCGGCAAGAACCGGACAGCTTCTGAACAAGTCTTCACTGGCAAATGATTGCGGAATATCTGTGCCCACAGTTGACTCTTGGCTCTCAATTCTGGAATCAAGCTATATCATATTCCTTCTTAAGCCAGACCATAAAAATTATTCAAAGCGCCTGGTGAAGACTCCGAAACTGTACTTCTATGACACGGGACTCGCCGCTTCTCTTCTTGAGATAAAAACTGAGACCCAAATGAACACTCATTATCTTAGGGGGAATCTCTTTGAGAATATGGTTGTGGCAGACTTTATCAAAAATGATTTCAATAAAGGAATAATAGAGCCTTCGGTTTCTTTTTGGAGAGACAGTGCCGGCAATGAAGTGGACCTGATCTACAGAGATAGTGACAAAGAGGATGCGTTTGAGATAAAGTCAGCGGAGACATTCAATGAATCGTTCCTGGATGGACTGAAATACTGGTCAAAATATTCAGGAGCCAAGCCCTCGCAATTGCACGTAGTCTATGGTGGTACCACTCCAATGGCCAGATCCGAGGCAAGCGTGGAAGTGTTCAGATAAAAACAAAAGGGGGACTATATGCCCGTTGACTAACTTTCATCATTGGGAGTTCTGGTCTGTTGGCTATCTTTTTCCGTATCGCACCAACGTCCGGATGATCGCGGGCAGCCGATAATTGTGTTTTTTAACGACATATAGTGCCTTTAAGATTAACAAGGCACATAGCGCGGCTCCGAGGCTTCGCAGCCTATTCCATAATATGCCAAAAACACTCAGGTGCGCTAACATATTCGCACCTGGAAGAGTGACATATTGTTCGTCAAGCCGATGATGTTTCAGGTGCGCATGGTTTCTCGCACCTGGAAGTTCGGAACACCAATAGAACGCCCTGTACCGCGGGCATCGACTCCTAGGTGTGCGAATACACTCGCACCTAAAATGTTAAGTCGATAGTAATCAGATGGTTGATGTTTCAGGTGCGCATGGTTTCTCGCACCTGGAAGTTCGGAACACCAATAGAACGCCCTGTACCGCGGGCATCGACTCCTAGGTGTGCGAATACACTCGCACCTAAAATGTTAAGTCGATAGTAATCAGATGGTTGATGTTTCAGGTGCGCATGGTTTCTCGCACCTGGAAGAACGGTCTCCAATTGTTTTGCAAGACAGGAAATGTACGGAATCAGTATCGTCCCGCAAAAGCCACTTGCGGACAGTCAAGATTTTACAAAATGCTTTCAGCCACATAATGTTCCTATGCCCACAGAGGTCTGATCGGGCTGAAAAACCCGAAACTCGGAATACAAGATTTTCACGTCAATGTGCCCTCAAGACGCTTCTATCAGGCTTTGGGCTGAAAGCGTTTCGTAAATTCACGATGAAATCGGTGTGAGGTAACATTCCTGATTGGTGCCGGGAAGGAAAGCCACTTTTTCACCCGAAGCATAAGCCTGGAATCTTCTGCCACACCCTGTCTTATTGTATGACTAAGATGGAAATCAAGCTCCTGACATACAGATCATTGCGCAGGAGCGTCAACTAACCGTGATTGTTTAAGCATCAGTACTATAAGCCAAATGTTAGTCAACTCCGATATAGTTCCCAAAGCAAAAAGCAAGCATCCCTTTTAGGGAAAAGATGCTTGCTTTTACTTTCCTTTTTCCAAATAAAGTTTAACATTGCAAAATGTAAGGAAATTTTTGGATTGGCAAGGGATGATTCTTCAATATTTTATTATTTCACACTCTTTGATTTCTTGCGGTTATCTCTGTGAAAATTCTTAAATTTGCAGCGCAATATCCCCAAAAAGGGGTGTTGTGTTAGATAAATAACTAGCATTTGCTATTTATTCGGTTGCCCCTGAAACCTAGGAAATTTCAAAGCAACACACCGGATAAGTCAGTGAATGTCTGCGCTTTTGGCGTGGACTTGACTTGTCTTGTGTTACGGGCTTCCTAGGGCCTCGGGGCGTAGATATGAAAGTCTGCGCCTTATTTGTGGCCCATAAGTTCGTTCCCGGATAAAGCCAAATGCCCAACGAAAGCGCAGAATGGACACCCAGATCAAGTCCAAGGAACGGGTGTTGGCATACGGCGAGGTTTTCACGAACCCTCGCGAAGTGAACGCGATGCTCGACCTTGTGAAGCCGGAGACGGATCGGATAGATTCCCGTTTCCTGGAGCCGGCTTGCGGTGACGGCAACTTCCTCATCGAGATTCTTCGCCGCAAACTCGCCATCTGCGAGACCCGTGTCACAGCCAAACGATACACCCAACTCCAGTACGAACACGATGCTGTCTGGGCCGTCTCAAGCATCTATGGCATCGAGATTCAGGAAGACAACGCCTCGGCCTGCCGAGAGAGACTCCTGAATTACTTTATGGAGCGGTACAATCAGCTGTTCAAATCGAAATGCAAGGCCGCCTGCATCGAGTCCGTCCGTTACATCCTCTCCAAAAACATCATCCACGGCGATGCCCTTACCTACAAGCGAGCGGACAAACCTGATGAATGGATACACATCACCGAATGGAGTTTTATCGGTGGCGACAAAGTCAACCGACGCGACTACGAGTTCTCCTATCTGGTCGGTGAATATGAAAGCGATGGTCTCTTCTCGGACATCCCTGTCGAAACCTACGCTCCTGTTCATTTCTTGAATATCAACGCGGAAACCTATGGCGACAAACAGTTATAATCCAGATGTGCTCAATTGCCTGGCGAACCTGAGCAACGACGAGGTATTCACCCCGCCGGAACTTGCGAACCGCATCCTTGATCTTCTTCCTCAGGAACTTTTCCAAAGCCCTGACACAAAGTTCCTTGATCCTTTCAGCAAGAGCGGTGTATTCCTCCGTGAGATTGTCAAACGGCTGGACAGAGGCTTGGAAAAGAATATCCCCGACCGCCAGAGCCGTATTGATCATATTCTTCACAATCAGGTCTTTGGCATTGCCATCACCGAACTGACATCCTACCTGTCCCGCCGGTCGCTTTATTGCTCAATGCACGCCGACGGGAAATACAGTGTCTCCCGGTTCAGCACAGAATGCGGGAATATTCTTTACTCAAATCGTTTCCACACTTGGGAGAACGGCAAGTGCAGGTACTGCGGAGCGTCCCGTGCCGTCTATGACCGCGGCGCGGAGGCGGAGCAGTACGCCTATATGTTCATCCACACCGACACCCCAGGCCAATTCTTTGAAAATATGAAGTTTGATGTGATCGTCGGCAATCCGCCGTACCAGTTGAGCGATGGCGGGGCGCAAGCCAGCGCTAAACCAATATATCATTTGTTTGTAATACAAGCACTGCACCTTAAGCCACGTTATCTTTCTATGATTATTCCTGCTAGATGGTATTCAGGAGGCAAAGGATTGGATGAGTTCAGAAACGATATGCTAAATGATAAGCGTATTAGCCATCTTGTTGATTACTTTGACTCTACAGAATGTTTCCCAGGTGTGGATCTATCTGGCGGTGTTTGTTTCTTTTTATGGGACCGCGATTACTTAGGACCTTGCCATATTCATTCAAACATTAATGGTAAAGAGACAATCGCCACACGGTTCTTGCTTGAGAAAGGCGATGACACCTTTGTTCGCTTTAATGCTGCAATTGATATCCTGCATAAGGTCAAGGCTTTTAAAGAGAAGTCTTTTGCCGCAATGGTCAGTTCACGTAAACCATTCGGAATCGCTACGAATGATACGATATCTACGACAAAAGCGACTGGCAGTGTAAGGATTTATGCGTATCCAAGCAATGGCTATATTCTTAAGAATCAGGTAACTGTAAATCACGAGGCAATAACGGAACATAAAGTTTATATTTCTTATGCATATGGAGAAAGAGGAAACTTCCCATACCTTGTGATTGGAAAGCCTTTCTATGGAGAACCAAATTCTTGTTGCTCCGAGACTTATCTTATGATTGGGCCTTTTTCATCAGAAGTCATATGTAATCACGTGATGGAATATATGAGGACAAAATTCTTCCGTTTTTTGGTTTTGCTGCGCAAGAATACGCAACATGCTACAAACAAGGTTTATAAGTATGTTCCTATTCAAGACTTCTCGCACCCTTGGACCGATGAGATGTTGTATAAGAAGTACGGACTTGATGATGAAGAGATTGCGTTCATCGACTCTATGATCCGCCCGATGGAATAGTACCTATGTTTGACGCACGAATATAATTGAATAAATGTCAGCTCAAGACCTACTTCGCGGCAGGGTCACCGCGACCCCGACCATATATGCCTACGAGCATATTGACTATCCGGCCCACAAGGGGTGGCTTAAGGTGGGCTACACCACACGCACCGCAGAGGTCCGCGTGCGGGAACAGAATCAGACAAGTCACGTGAAATTCAAGATAGTTCTGGAGCGACCGGCTATGCGCAAGGACGGGTCCACGTTTGATGACCGACTTGTCCGAGACATTCTCAAAAAGGATCATATTCCCAATCCGGAAGGGGAATGGTGCGTCTGCGGTGTGAGGGAAGTTGAGAAGGCGATCGCTGCGGCTGTGGCAGGGAAGGACAATATGATGGAAAGGACCGAGGACTTCGAGATGCGTCCAGAGCAGAAACGAGCCGTTGAGAAAACCTCCGCATATTTCAACGCCTTCAGGAAAGATCCGTCCAACCGGGGACTTATCCCACACTTCCTCTGGAACGCGAAGATGCGTTTCGGAAAGACCTTCACCGCATATCAACTGGCTCTCAGGATGGGCTGGAAGAAGTTATTGATTCTCACCTTCAAACCTGCTGTCAAGACCGCTTGGGAAGAAGATCTGCTGACCCACAAGGATTTTGAAGGCTGGCAGTTCTGCCAGAAGCAGGATGACCGTGAGTTCAACCGTGTGGACGAACGCCGGCCTTTCGTCTGCTTCGCCTCCTTTCAGGATGTTCTGGGGAGGAACTCCGTCGGTGGCATCAAGGCCACAAACGAGTGGATCCAGACCGTCGGATGGGACTGCATAGTTCTGGACGAGTATCACTACGGAGCGTGGGGCAGGAACGCCAAGAACTTCTATGACAGGAAAGACCCTGCCCTGCGCCGTGCGGAAGAGGTCGGCGAGATTCTCACCGAGGACGCTTCCTCGGCTCGGGAGCTGGAGGCCCGCGAGATGTATGACGAAGGATTGATGCCGCTGCGTACGGGTGCATACCTCTATCTTTCCGGAACACCGTTCCGCGCCATCTCCACGGGTGAGTTTATCGAAGAGCAGATATTCAACTGGACATATTCGGACGAACAGGCCGCCAAGGAAGCGTGGCAGGGAGAGCATAACCCCTACGCGCAGCTTCCCAAGATGGTGATGCTTACATACCAGCTGCCAGACAGCATCAGCGAGATTGCCTCCCGGGGTGAGTTTGATGAGTTCGACCTGAACGAGTTCTTCCGTGCTGAGGACGACCGCTTCCTGCACGAGGAATATGTCCAGAAATGGCTGGATCTCATCCGCGGTGCCTACACCGAGAACATCGTGACGGAACTCAAACTGGGCAAGGAGAAACCGCCTATGCCTTTCTCCGACAGCCGTCTTCTCAGTTACCTCCAGCACACCTACTGGTTTCTGCCTTCCGTGGCCGCCTGCCGGGCCATGTCTGTGCTCCTGAGAAAACGCTCCAACCGTTTCTTCGATGATTACAAGGTGATTGTGGCGGCCGGGAACGAGGCCGGAATGGGAGCGCAGGCCGTGGAGCCTGTCTATAATGCGATGGAAGATCCACAGCGGACGAAAACCATCACGCTCTCGTGCGGCAAACTTTCCACCGGTGTGACCGTCAAGCCGTGGACAGGCATACTGATGCTACGCAACACGACTTCCCCGGAGACATATTTCCAGGCCGCGTTCCGTGTCCAGTCCCCGTGGACGGCAAAGGACGAACATGGGGAGGAGATCATACTCAAGCCTTTCTGCTATGTCTTTGATTTCGCGCCCAACCGTGCGCTGAGGCAGGTGCAGGAATATAGCTGCCAACTCAACGTCCATGAGTCCAATCCGGAGAGGAAGGTGGAGGATTTCATAAAGTTCCTTCCCATACTTGCTTTCGACGGCTCGTCGATGAAGGAGATCGATGCCGCGGGAGTGCTGGATATGGCGATGAGCGGTACTACGGCGACCTTGCTGGCCCGCCGTTGGGAGAGCGCCGTGCTGGTCAATGTGGATAACGCCACGCTCCAGCGCCTGATGAACAATCCGGAGGCAATGAAGGCATTGATGAATATCGAGGGCTTCCGCAACCTCAATTCGGACATCGAGACCATCATCAACAAGTCCGAGCACGTCAAGAAAACCAAGAAGGAAAAAGGCGATGACCTTTCAGCCTCGGAAAAGAAGCGGTTGACAGAAGAGGAGAAGGAGTTCAAGAGCAAGCGCAAGGAAATTCAGGACAAGCTCATCAAATTCGCGACCCGCATCCCGGTCTTCATGTACCTCACCGACTTTCGGGAATATTGTCTGAAGGACGTCATCGAACAGCTTGAACCCACTCTCTTCCGTAAGGTCACGGGTCTTACGCTCAAGGATTTCAGCCTGTTGGTAAGCCTTGGTGTCTTCAACAGCGAACTGATGAACGATGCCGTTTACAAGTTCAAGCGCTACGAGGACTCTTCCCTTGAATATACCGGCATCGACAGACACACCGGCTCTGTCGTCGGCCTCTGGGACACCGCCATCGACACCTCCAAGACCGGATTGGTTAAAGACAGAGTCGTGGACAATAACTCAGAATATGTCGAAGATCCCCTCGGGTGTGGCGAGACCTTTTCCCATAAGCCGTGGGAGAACCTTCATCCCGGTGACACCGTCACCCACAAAAGCCTCGGCAGTGGTACCGTCATATTTCTTGACGTCAATTACCTGACAGTGAGATTCCCGGATCGCGAGTCCAAGTTCCATTATCCGGCGGCATTTGAAAAAGGCTATCTGTCTGTGTAGAATTGCGCATACGAAGTCTCCACTACGCAGGAGCGGTTAGTTGGCGAGAAGTGTGTTTTTGCGCCATAATGCTCTTGTCATGATGAAATTTCACTGCGACGAGAACGATATTGCCTGTTTATGCTCCTCTGGCCGTTCCGTAGAATGTGAATAAAAACAGAGAACAAGCCGTTCTTGTTTGTAGTACCCCCTCGGTATAGGACAAAAAAACAAAAAGCAAGCATCCCTTTTAGGGAAAAGATGCTTGCTTTTACTTTCTTTCTTACAATAATATATTACCATCGCAAGGATAAAGAAATTTTTTCGGATTGTCATGGGATAACCCTTCAATGTTTTACAATGTAATATTGTTTCACACTCTGCCGGCAATGTGCTTGGCGCAGGACTTTTCTTTTGTCGTGATTTTTGTGTAAGTTTGCAGGTTAAACAGACAGTCAGGAAATGTTTAGGAAACTTGCGGACAGAATGAAGGAGTTCAAGCTCACGATGAGGATGAAGCTGACGCTGAGCCTCAGCGCGATAGCCGTGACACTGCTTGTCTCCAGTGTGATCTCCATCATGGAATACTACAGGATGAGCAACTATGTGTCGGATCTCATCGCGGACAACATCAGGAGCGTCAATGTCGCGCAGAAATTGTCCGAAGTCACGAACAAGTACAATCTGGATCTTCTGGCCCTGATCGGTGACAACTCGGTCAACACTCTTCCGGACTTCCATCAGAAGGAGTTCATGGGGCATTGCGACTCGCTTCGCAACTCCTTGACTTCCGACAAGATGGTCCCGCTGACTGATTCTGTTGTCTATGCGTATTCAGCTTACATGCTGACTTCGCTGGAACTGAACGACGTGATGCGGTCGGACTTCATCGACACCAGGGCTTGGTACTTCGACAGGCTTCAGCCCAAGTTCAGGAGGCTGAACCACTACATTGATGTGCTCAACGAGGCAATCTACGATGACCTGAAGAAGAACTCCCTGACGTTCCAGAGGGGGTTCTACAGGAGCATCATTCCGGGTGCTGTGGCTGTGGGTGTCGGGCTGCTGCTTGTGCTGATGCTGTTGTTCTTCCTGCTGGTGTTCTATGTGAATCCTATCTACAGGATGCTTTCCGGGCTGAACAACTACAGATCCTACAACAAGAAATACTCCTACTCCTTCGAGGGTGATGACCAGCTGGCGGAACTTAACGACGGCATCACGGAACTGACGGGGGAGAATCAGATGCTGCGCAAGAGGGTGGCCAACCTGCGGGCCAAGGTCGCTTCGACAGGCTCCGCTCATAATAATAATTAAAGAATATCCAAATGAACATCAAGGTGATATCCAGAAACGTTGGCTACGCTCTGCTTGTCAGTGCGCTGTTCATGTTCCTGTCCATTCTGGTCTCTGTGGCGAACGGCAATGACAGTGCCCTCGCCGCCCTGATGATCAGCTTCACGATCACCTTCACCGTCGGTGTGTTCCCGTTCATATTCGTAAGGAAATCGGCTGGCATCACCCTTAAGGACGGCTACATGATCATCGCGCTGTCCTGGCTGCTGTCCTTCATCTTCGGGATGCTTCCGTATGCGCTTTGGGGCGGGCCGTTCACGATCATAAACGCCTGGTTTGAAAGTGTTTCCGGATTCACGACGACCGGCTCGACAATCCTTGACAACGTTGAGGCGCTGCCGAACAGCCTGCTGTTCTGGCGTTCCTCGACGCACTTCATCGGAGGCTTGGGAGTCGTGGTCTTCCTGCTGCTGATCATCCCGAGTTCGTCTCAGATGAGGTTGAGGCTGACCACCCTTGAGCTTTCGTCCTTGTCCAAGAGGGAGTACAGATCCGGCGCGAACAAGACAGTCTATATCTTCACTTATGTCTATTTTGGATTGACCGCAGCCTCGTTCCTGCTTTATGTGCTGGCCGGGATGAGTCCTTTCGACGCGATCAACCATGCGATGAGCGTCGTGGCGACAGGCGGCTTCAGCACCAGGAACGCCTCCATCGGTGCCTATGACTCGATCACGATCGACCTTATCACGATGCTCTTCATGGTACTCTCATCCGTCCATTTCGGAATGATCTTCGTGGCTGTCGTGACAAGATCCCTCAAGCCGTTCAAGAACGAGATATTCAAGTTCTATCTTTCCATGATGGTTGTGGCGGGGGTGATCGTGTCGATCTCGATCAAGGCACACGGGTTCGAGGAGGCCTGGGGGCGCTCCTTCCTCTCCGGCTTCTTCCACGTCATGAGCTTTGCCTCGACGACAGGGTTCAGCATCGCTGACAACAGCTCCTGGCCTGTTCTTTCGGACACCATACTGGTGCTTATGGGAGTATGTTGCGGCATGGCCGGCTCCACCACCGGCGGCATCAAGTCCGACAGGATGATGTTTCTGTGCAAAGAGGTTAAGTACCAGTTGAGGATGGTTCTGCATCCTGCGTCCGTCAAAGATATAAGGGTGAATGGCAGGGTGATCCGGCAGAACGACATCGCCCCGCACATCCTCTACATTGCCCTCTACGGCCTTGTGGTGATCATCTCGCTCGCGGCCTGCCTCACGCTCGACCCTGACAACAACCAGTCATTCACGGCGATACTCTCGTCCCTTGGCAATGTTGGACTTTCGGTGGACCAGCTCGGCTCAATCTACAGCTATAACGGCGAGCCATCCTCCCTCAAGTTCATCTACACGCTAGACATGTTCCTCGGACGTGTCGAGATCTATCCGATTCTGGCTGTTGTGATGATGATTTTCAGCCGGAGAAACAAGTAGAGGCTATGTACAGGGGGGAGTTTTTCTATAAGCGTTTCAAGGATAATTTTCCTTATGATGGGACGGAGGATCAGGATCGGTTGTTCCGGGAGATTGCGGATTTTGTTACTTGTGATGACGCTGATATTCTGGTGGTTAACGGGTATGCTGGTACGGGAAAGACTTCGGCGATCGCGGCGGTGATCAGGGCGTTTGATGATTTGAGACCTAAGGTACATACTGTCGAAGCGACTGTGTCGGAAGCGTCCGATGAATATGAGGAAATATGCTACCTCCTCGCCCCCACCGGCCGCGCCGCGAAAGTCCTATCCCTGTACGCTGGCAAGCCTGCCCGCACGATCCACAAATGCATCTACCGCCAGAAATCTATCGGCGATGACGGCTTCGGCCAGTTCTCATTAGCCCCTAACAAGCTCTCCCACAAACTCTTCATCGTGGATGAGGTCTCCTTGATAGGCATAGACGATGCCCAAAGGCAAGGCACGACCCAATTTGGTACCGGAGACCTTCTGAAGGATTTGATTGAATATGTCCGCGCCGGCAACGACTGCCGCTTGATAATGATCGGCGATTCAGCCCAGCTGCCTCCTGTCGGAATGGACGCCTCACCCGCTTTGGCGAAGGAATATATGGACGGTTTCGGTGGAGTCTGTTACAGTAGCCTGACCGAGGTCGTCCGCCAGCAAAAAGAATCAGGTATCTTGTTCAACGCCACGAAATTACGTGAGTTGATTGCCTCGGATCTCTACGGTGACGGGATGTACACTCCTGATGAGTTGGGTCTGACCGTTGACGGTTTCGATGACATCGTGAGGATAACCGGCGGCGAGCTCATCGACACCCTGAACTCGGCGTATTTTTCTGAATATTCAAAAGACGATGCTGTGGTGCTTTGCCGCTCCAACAAGCGCGCGAACCGCTACAATGCCGGCATCCGGGCCCAGGTCTTCTATGATGAGGAGCGCTTGGTCCGTGGCGAGAAACTGATGATAGTGAAGAACTGCTACCAGTTCCTGAAAGGTGTCA
>SAMEA104315420__coassemble_313_pt1 | contig 37096 bp, 33 predicted proteins | sample SAMEA104315420__metabat2_high_PE_035 | metagenome-assembled genome bin SAMEA104315420 (sample SAMEA104315420) | gut metagenome | biome: Monkey gut; feature: monkey-associated habitat; material: faeces | place: China | collected 2013 | reverse complement strand
GTGGAACTACCTTGTCAAACCGGTCAACTGATGCAACTAATTTTTTACACATTACAAAATTGAAATTTTGATGAGTCGGACGCAGAAATTGATGGGGTTGTCTGCTGCTTCGCCCAGATTGAAAACATTAAACGACAATCCCTAAGTAATGTACGGCTCCTCTTTTCGACCAATTCACTAAGTTTTTTCTGAACTCCTTTTAACCAAATCAATCAAACAAATGCCCAAGATTTCAATAATAGTTTCCGTCTATAACTGCAAGAAGTATTTGAGACAATGCCTTGACAGTATCCTCTCCCAGACATTCAAGGATTGGGAATGTCTGCTGATTGGCGACGGCTCAACAAATGAGTCCGGGAGCATTTGCGACGAATATGCTAGGAGAGACAACCGCTTCGCGGCTTACCACAAAGAAAACGGAGGGGTAACAAGTGCCAGAAACTATGGCTTGGAACGATCCGTAGGCGAATGGATCATGCACGTTGACGGCGACGACTATATTGAAGTTGACAGCATAGAGCGACTACTCCAAACTGCAAAAGACACGGCTTCAGACATGGTATTTGGAGACTTTAGATTCAGCTACCACGATAAAACAATAAATCAGAGAAACACAGTGTGGAGGGGCAACAAAATTGATTCTCTGAACAATCACATTTCGTTCGTATGGACAACCCTTTGGTCAGGAATCGCAAAACACGAAATATACATAAAGCATAATCTAAAAAGTCCATCTGGGATCACGTATTGCGAAGATTTTCACCTAATAACGAGACTATGCTGGTTTGCGAAAAGAATCTCAAATTGCCATTATGCATTTTATAATTACAGGCAGCATCCCAAGTCTATAATGCATAACCTGAATAAGGAAACCGAGACAGACGAGCAATGGGTCTATTCAGACATTGTACAGTTCTTCAAATCAGAAGGAGTTTATGAACAGTTCAGGCACTCATTAAACTGGAGGCTATTGAAGTCTACGCAAGACTTGATTCTATCGCCTTCTGATCATAAGAGATTTCTGGAATTGTGCCAGATATCCGGTCAAGAAATCTGGTCTTGCCCATTCATAAACAAGAAGCTGAAAATTATGGCATGGCTTCTTACTCACCATGCACGACCGATAGTTGTGCTTATAAATAAAGTTCGAAAAAGTATAATTAATTCATTTAACCAATGAAGATCTCCCCAAGAATATCAATAATAATCCCTGTGTATAATTGCGAGAAGTATCTTCACCGTTGCCTCGACAGCATATTGGTACAAACATTCCGCGACTGGGAATGCATACTGATTGATGACGGTTCAACAGACCTATCCGGTACGATTCTTGATGACTATACTGAAAAAGACCAACGATTCATCGTATTCCATAAAGTCAATGGTGGTGTCAGTTCCGCAAGAAACATCGGTTTAGATGTTTCAACTGGAGAATATGTGACATTTATGGACGCTGATGACTTGTGGACTAGTCCGCTATGTCTTGAAGAGTCAATCACAAAGGCAATAAAGACAAATGTAGATATTGTTAGATTTGATTATAAGGCTATTGATGAGAAGGATAATGTCCTTTTCTCTTCTGAATTGATCAAGTACAGAGAACCTTTTTCTAATCAAATAATACCGAATGATCTTTTTTTCAGTCAAATTGTAAGGGGAGAGTTTTTTTGCCCCTTGCTCCTTATTAGAAAAACAGTTATTGGAGATATTAGATTCAATGAAGGGCAGGTTTTTCTAGAGGATATGGACTTTATCGCCCGTTTGATGTTCAAAGTAAACAGTTGTTATTACATCCCCAAGGATTATTATGCCTACCGGAAGTCAGATAATTCCGCGTATAGAGGAGGCCTTAAAAACATTAAAGATTCATTTAACATGTGCTATGCCTTTCACCGCTACGCCTCATCCGCTGATAATATAAAACTAAAAGAGAAGTACATTTGGTATTCAATCATGATGTATGTTTGGACATTAAAGTCCATATCCTATAACGACTTCATTATGCCGCGAAAAGAGGTCTTAAAGAGTATCGACATCAATAAGATACGCAAAGACATCCTAAGATGGAAGAAAGAATCTTACGAAAATATACCCTACCCTCTCATGGCATTGATACCATCAAAAACCGCATCATTGATCTTTGCTTTAAGATGTCAAATTAGTAAAATAGTTCACAGAAAATAACACTTCTATGGAATACACTGCTGTTATTCGCACACTTGGTAAAGCCGGAGAGAAGTACCAATGTCTGCTTGATTCTTTAGTTAATCAGACTATTAAACCATCTCGAATTTTAGTATATATTGCAGAAGGATATGCTATTCCTAAAGAAACAATAGGTTGGGAAGAATACATCTATGTTAAAAAGGGAATGGTTGCACAACGAGCCTTGGATTACAGAGAAGTGGATACCGAATATATTCTATTTTTAGATGATGATGTGTATCTTCCTCCCGATGGAGTTGAGTATCTGTTCAATGCTATGAAGCAATACGATGGAGATGTGATATCGCCCGATGTTTTCAATAATGCCGGAAGATCAACTAAACAAGAGATACCATTGATTTTGTCTGGTAGAATATCGGTTAGATATAAAGATAATACTTGGGGGTATAAGGTTATGCGTAACGGAGGGTATTCCTACAATAAACACCCTCGTCCGATTATGAAATCACAGACAAACGCTGGTCCGTGTTTCTTGTGCAAAAAAAATGATTTTAAAAAGATAAAATTTCAAGAAGAAAAATGGCTTGACAATATGCCATATGCATTAGGTGATGATCAGACGATGTTCTATAAAATGTTCTTATCTGGGTTAAACGTTCTCACTTCATATGATTCTGGAATAAAGCACTTGGATGCGGGCACCACAATCAATAATGTTGCGAAAGAAAAAGTCTTGGCCTTCTGTGACTGTAGGTTCAAACTGATCTTTTGGAAAAAATTCTTATTTGACAATGTTACTCGTGCGAACAAGGCTGTCAACTTGATTTGCTTCGTTTATACAATGATTATTAATTTATTGATATCCTTGATTAAAGGAGATATGGCCATATTAAAGCAAAAATATTCTGGGTATAGATCAGGATTTCAATTCTTAAAGACAAATTCAGCCAAATGATCCCTAAAATTATTCATTATTGTTGGTTCGGGGGGAAAGATCTTCCACAAAGCGCTAAAAAGTACATAGAGTCTTGGGAAAAGTTTCTCCCTAGCTATGAAATAAAGCGCTGGGACGAATCAAATTTTGATGTTAACGCCATTAAATACACTCGGGAAGCTTACGCCGCTAAAAAATATGCTTTTGTTAGTGATTTTGCTCGCTTTTGGATCTTGTTCAACTATGGTGGACTATATTTCGACACAGATGTTGAGATTATTGAAACTCTATATGATATTATAGAACAAGGAAGTTTTATGGGTGTTGAATCAAGGAATGATTATTCTATAAATATCAACCCAGGTCTTGGCTTCGGCTCCGAGGCGGGAAATGAATTTCTTGGGAGGATGATAGAAATTTACAAGACCTTTCATTTTCTAAAGGATGATGGCACTCCTTGTCTAAAGAACATTGTTCAAATCACAACTGAAGAGTTGTTGTCAAATGGTCTGCAAAATAGAGAAGGCATACAAGAATGTTGTGGATTTACGATTTACCCGAATGATTACTTTTGTCCAATAGATTACGATACCAGAGAACTTAAAATAACCTCCAACACAAGAACGATTCACCATTATGCTGAATCGTGGGTACCAAAATCCGCTATATTTAAGAATTGGTTGCGGCGAATCTTTGGGCAAAAAGTCATTAATTTTCTCATAAAAGCAAAAAGAAGAATAGTACATTAATTATGGCTAAAGTCTCGGTCATAGTTCCAATTTATAATGTTTCCAGTTTCATCAAGCGATGTGTTGAAAGTCTGTTTAATCAAACACTTGATGATGTCGAGTTCATTTTTGTCAATGACTGTACACCTGATGATAGCGTTGACATCCTGAAAACGGTTATTGCCGACTATCCGGATCGTAACACAATGATTATTAATCACGAGGTCAACAAAGGTTTACCCGCCGCCAGAAATACGGGACTGAAAGCGGCTTCAGGAGACTATATATTCCATTGTGACAGCGATGATTTTATTGAGCCTACGATGCTCAACGATTTGTATTATACGGCTTGTGACGATAATGCTGACATCGTTTGGTGCGATTGGTATCTTACCTTCGAAAAGAACGAAAGGTATATGAAGCAACCCGACTACGACACACCAAAGGAAGCATTGAAGGCCATGTTGACTGGCAAGATGAAGTATAATGTATGGAACAAGCTGGTTCGCGGATCATTATATGAAGAGAATGGCATCTTCTTCCCATCCGGTTATGGTATGGGTGAGGATATGACTATGATAATGTTATTCGCTTATGCAAAGAATGTAAAATATTTGCCTAAAGCATATTATCACTACGTCAAACTTAACACAAATGCCTTTAGCAATACATATTCTCAGAAGCATCTTGAGGAACTCAAGTATAATGTCGGAAGAATTGATGAATTCATTCACAAAATTTTCGGAGACTCTATGGATGTAGAGATTGGATTATTTAAGCTTGATGTCAAATATCCATTTCTGATAACTGACAACAGTGAGAAATATAGATTATGGAGTGACTGGTATCCTGAATCTAATAAATATATTAATTCTAAAAGAGATGTCGGAATAAGACGATTATTTTTGGAGAAGTGCGCTGCAAAACGTCAATACTGGATAGTATGGTTGTATTATAAGTTCATACATAGTGTTATTTACGGAATAATCTATAAATAAACCATTATACAATGAAAAACATTATATCAACTATCATAATTCTCATTATAACCAGTTTATACTTTTTCCCTTTCGAGCCATCTTTCCTCCCAGAAATGAACACAAAGATGGCTATGGCTGGAATAGGGCTCGTTGTACTTGGGTTCCAATTAGTAAAAGGGAATAGAGTTAATATAGATAAGAATCTTATCACAATAGTGGCTCTCGCACTGATCGTTTCATTAATTGGCCTTATCTCCATATGCTATAATAACACAACTGACACAACATATGCAACATACATAATATCAATGTTTGTTTGGCTTAGTGCCGCAAATGTTGTCATTAGTTGTATGAGAAGTTTAAACGGTAGGGTTTCTGTTGAGACCATCTGCGATTACCTTATTGCTCTATGCTTTATTCAATGCCTGATTGCAGCTTGTGTTGATAGAATCCCATCAGTAAAAGCATTCGTTGATTCTCTGATAAACTCCCAAGGTTTTATGGGGAAAAATGAACACAGAATGTATGGTATTGGATGCAGTCTGGATGTAGCAGGGACTAGATTCAGCGCAATATTAATAATGATTGCAGACCGGCTCTGCACTATAACTAAAGATAAAGACAGGCGAAACAGAGTTATCTTATACCTTACGGCCTTTGTGTTCATTACTATTGTTGGAAATATGATTGCAAGAACTACAACTATCGGTGTAATAGTAGCTTTGACATATATTGTTGTCTTATCAATTATAAATCAAAAACAAAGTGGAACAAATTATAGTTTTCTATGGAAATGGATTACTGCAGTTGTTATTATCACCATAATTGCCGTCACTTTTCTCTATAATACCAATCCCAATATACGCTCTAATATCCGATTCGGATTTGAAGGATTTTTCAGTTTGGCAGAAACAGGCAAGTGGGAAGTTCATTCTAATGATATTCTGAAAAATATGGTCGTTTTCCCAGATAATTTAAAGACCTGGGTTATAGGAGACGGCTATTTTGGCAACCCATATGATTCTGATCCTTTTTACTCAGGAGTTAGATGGAAAGGTTTTTACCAGAATACAGATATTGGCTATCTAAGATTTATTTTCTACTTTGGGATTTTCGGGCTAATGGTTCTCATATGGTATTTCATCAAAGTAGGAACAACCTGTATAAAACTGTTCTCATATCATAAAGTATTATTTGCCACACTCTTGCTGCTTAATTTCGTAATATGGTGTAAAGTATCCACTGATATATTTCTTGTATTCGCACTATTCTTATGCCTTAGAGAAGAGGAATGGGATAAACCTAAAGAAATGACCATAATCAAATGAAAATCCTCTACTGTATGTGCTCCCTATACAATCCTGGTGGGATGGAGAGGGTGCTGCTGAATAAGATTCGATACCTCCAGGAGAGGATGGGATGGGACGTGACGGTTGTGACAACTGACCAGCATGGCAAACCCACGTTTTACCCCTTCCCGGAGGGGGTGCGAATCATTGACCTTGGGATCAACTATACGGATGACAACGGGAAGAATCCTGTTATCAAGACCATCGGGTACCTTTGGCGCAGGAGGAAGCACAGGAAGGCTCTGACGGAGCTGTTGCTCAAGGAGAGGCCAGACATCGTGGACTCGCTCTACCCTTCCGAATCATCATTCATCCCATCAATCAAGGATGGAAGTAAGAAAGTGTTGGAGCTGCACTTTAACAAGTACTTCAGGCTTCAGTACGGACGGCACGGGCTGTTGGGGCTGTCTGACAAGCTGAGGACCAGGCAGGACGAGAAGATTGTGCGGAAGTTTGACTCTTTTGTCGTGCTGACAGAGGAGGATAAAGACTATTGGGGAGAACTTCCTAACATTGAGACGATTCCCAATGCAGCGATCACAACGGAAGCCTCCCAATCCGACTGCACGGCACACAGAGTCATCGCAGTAGGCAGACTTGACTACCAAAAGGGATTCGACCGTCTGATAGAGGCTTGGAGCATTATCAAAAAGGACGATGAATATTCCGACTGGCGATTGGACATATTCGGTCAAGGAGAGTGGATAGAAATGCTTGAAAGGATGATTCAAGAGAAGGGACTTACGGACAGTGCACACATCAACAAACCGACAAATGACATTTGGAATGAATATGCCCAAAGTTCGATGTTGGTTATGAGTTCACATTTCGAGGGGTTACCGATGGTGATGATCGAGGCTATGACTTGCGGTCTGCCTGCGGTGACGTTCGATTTCAAGTGCGGTCCCAAGGACATCATTGAGGATGGTGAGAATGGTCTTATGGTTCCAGAAGGTGATGTTCCGGCTCTTGCGGAAGCGATGAAAAGCCTGATGTCCAATGAATCACTTCGCCGCAAGATGGGAACAGAAGCTATGAGGATCAAGGAGAAATATTCAGAAGAAGCCGTGATGGGCAGGTGGCTCAGGTTGTTCGAAAAACTAACCAAAGAATAAAACTACTATGCCGAAGTTGTTACAGATAAATCCGGTGTTAAGGATGAACACCTCGACGGGGAGGATTATGCAGGAGATTGGAGAGCTTGCGATGTCGGCCGGGTGGGAAAGCTATGTGGCTTACAGCAAGGGACGCGACGGACTGAGGGATAGTACATCTCAAACGGTTCCGGTGGGCAATCGTTTCAGTGTGGCTGTGCACGGATTGGAGACAAGATTGTTTGACCAGCACGGACTGGCGTCAAACGGGGCGACCAAGGCTTTCATCAAGAGGATTGAGGAGATTGATCCTGACATAATCCACATCCACAACATCCACGGATACTTTCTGAACTACAAGATTCTGTTCGATTATCTTAGCAAGGCTGGGAAGCCAGTGATATGGACTGTTCACGACTGCTGGCTATACACAGGGCACTGCTATCACTATATGAAAGCTGGTTGCGACCGTTGGAAAACCGGCTGTGGTCATTGTCCGCAGAAACGGCAGTTTCCGGCCAGTCTATTCATAGACAGGTCAGCGAAGAACTATAAGGATAAAGAGCGAGCTTTCTGCTCAATGCCGAAAGACTTGCTGACAATCGTGCCGGTTTCCGAATGGATCAGAAACGAGATGCGGGAGTCGTTCCTAAATAACTATCATTTTAAGGTGATTCACAATGGAATCGACACGAAGATATTCACACCCTCAGCATCTGACTGCGAGGTTCGGGAGAAATATGGCATCGGCAGCAGGAAGATCATTCTGGGGCTTGCGAGCATCTGGTGTAAGGAGAAAGGATGGGATGATTTCATCGCTCTTTCAAAGTCGATCGGGGAAGATGAGGTGATCGTGATGGTCGGTGTCACGCCGGAGCGGGCAAAGGGGGTGCCGAATGGAATCATTCCGATCGCGAGGACGGAAAATGTGCGGCAAATGGCGGAGCTATATTCAGCGGCGGAGGTGTTCGTGAACCCGACCTGGCAGGACAACTACCCTACCGTCAATCTGGAGGCGATTTCCTGCGGCACGCCGGTGATTACCTACAATACCGGAGGCAGCATTGAGTCCATCACTCCGGACACAGGCACTGTCGTCCCGCAAGGCGACCTCGCCTCACTGCGCCAAGCGATCTCGTTCATCGAATCCAACGGCAAATCCCGCTACCAATCCCCTTGCCGAGAATATGCCCTCGCACATTTCCGCAAGGAGGACCGCTACGCGGACTACATCAGGCTTTACGAGGAATGTTTAGAACATCAAAAGGAATTAAAGTAACGTGAGTTCGATGAATTATAACTAAAAGAGCGACAATTGAATAACTCCATTCTCATAAGGTGGGACACGTTCCACATTAATCATCGGCTTCTTCGGGAAAAACGAGTAGGCCGCCAGGCCCGCCATCAGATTGACCGTGAAGCCGACGACGGACCGGTGTCGGGAGTGCTCGATCTGCGCGATGTTCTTAAGCTCATCGTTGATGGTCTCGATCAGGGCCCTCTTGCGCAGGAGGATTTTGTCAGAGACTGTCATAAGCTGGCCCTTCATGTTGCTCTTAAGCTTTGTTATCAGCTGGATGCCGTCCACGAGAAGTCTGGAGAAGAGGTCCCTGCAGATGTATCCCTTGTCTCCGACCAACTTTCCGAAGATCCGTTCGATGAAGGATTTGTTCCTGAGAGGATCCCTGTCGTCAACATTGCCCGGTGTGAGCATGACGTTCAGGAGTTTCCCCTTTTCGCTGCAGATCAGATGCAGTTTGAAGCCGTAGAACCATCCCATCGAACATTGCCCCCGCTGGGCGAGTCCCTTGAATACCTTGTGGAGGCGGACGCGCTGGTTCCGGCACACGCGCAGGGCGGTGCTGTCCACGAAACTGATGCCCGTGCAGGCTCCCATGCAGCATCTATTCACGAACAGGATGAAAGGAACCACCACCTTACGCTCCAGCTCGACGAAGCGGTTGTAGGAAACGAGCCCCGGGAACAGATCCGTCATATTCCTGCATACCTCATTCAAGTAGAAGTGTTTAAGGCATTTATATCCGCCCAGATGGAACAGTATCATGATGGTTATCACCTCGGCGTCGGACAGCCTGCCGTCCCGATGATACCTCCTCTTCGACTTGTCCCTCTTGGGGGCAAGTCCGTTGACCTTGACAAATCTGTCATATACTCGGCAGAAGCCATCCGCCATACAGAAAATTTAAGTAACTTTGTCATTGTCGATCGACATAGCGAGAGTCTTTGTTTTTGGGGTTTGTTTTTTGTTTTTCCAAATTTACAAAAACTTTCGCTATTTTCCTAATATTCAATCAATTAAATTTCATCGAACACACGTTAAAGTAAGCAAGATTTGTCACAGTTGAATTTTTTACCTATTTTTACAACTATTACGACAAATTGTAAGAAGTCAATATGTTGGGCAACAGTTTAAAGATTCGACATTTCGGTCCGATTGGCGAAGGCTACGCGGACAATGACGGCTATTTACCGATCAATAAGATCACCATTCTGTGTGGTCCACAGGCTGTCGGGAAAAGTTGCATCGCCAAGCTGTATGCCACGTTTTCTTGGTTGGAGAAAGCTCTTGTACGAGGTGACTTTTCGGTCGCATATTTAACCAAGTATAACCGCTTCGCAAAGACATTCTGTTCCTACCAAAGTATTCAGAGCTATTTCAAGGATGACTCTTTTCTTCACTATGTAGGATCCGCTTTCGAATTCGTTTACGAGAACAGAAGATTTCAGGTAAAGCCTTGTATAGGGGCAGTTTATGAGCGGCCTCAAATCTCATACATCCCGGCTGAGAGAAATCTTTTAAGTGTGATAGAGGATGCGGAGAACATAAAAAGGCTTCCTCAACCTTTGGCCTCAATGCTTGGGGTGTACACATCCGCATGCAGGAATATGAAATCCGACTTGGAACTGCCTATTAATCAAGTCAGATTCCACTATGACAGTCTGAACAAGCGTTCATACATTAAATCAAGTGACTATAAGGTCAAGCTGAATGAAGCTTCCAGTGGAATGCAGTCGTTAAGTCCGATGTTTGTGGTGTTGGATTATCTTTTCAAGGTTGTGACCAAAGCTGTTCCGGTTCAACAAAGCGACAAAAGCCTCAAGGAAAAGGAGATGATCCAAAAAAGAATCGCGGAAATCCTAAAAGATGACTCATTGGATCCTGAAGCGCGTCGTCTTCTTCTTGAACAAACTGCGGATTCCTCCAATAAATATCTTTTAGGTATTGTGGAAGAGCCTGAGGAGAACCTGTTTCCTACCTCCCAACGTGAGATCTTGAATTCATTGCTGGCATATACCTCTGTGGGAAACAATAAATTATTGCTTACAACACATAGCCCATATATTCTTAATTACCTTGCATTGGCAATCAAGGCCTGGAATGTGTCGAAGAAGGTTGATGACGAAGAACTGAGGAAAAGGCTTTATGCGATAGTCCCCGCGGGTGCTCAAATTAATGGCGAGGACGTGTCCGTCTATCAGATTGATGGACGTGGTGTCATCATGGCCTTGCCATCTTACGATGGTATGCCTTCGGATGACAATTACCTCAACAATATGCTTGCTGAATGCAATGATTTGTTTAATGATTTGTTAGATGTGGAGGAGAGATGCGAAGAGTGAATTTTCTGGCAAACGCCTATCGACTTGAACCCGTGAGAAATGATAAAGAGGCCGGCATCTGTGATCCTGCTGGTGAAAAACCGGCATATTCAACAGCTGATAAGGACTCTCCCGATAAATGGGTTGCAACCATTAAGAATCTGGAAAGAAAAGATTTTCAATTCGTTCCTGTTGACAAGAACATCGTGTACTATAGAGAAGATGGTCAGAAAGAGTCTTCTTGTGATGGGATGATTCTATATAATGAGGACTCCAGTGTGTGCTTTGTTGAGTTGAAGAATGTCCGTACCGCAGGATGGCTTGCAGATGCGATTTCACAACTGACAAAGACCATCGCTGTGTTTAACCAAAACCATAACTATCGTGACTTCTCTGACAGAACGGCTTATGCCGCCAATTGTCACCATCCTAATTTTCAGAACTCATGCCGTGAGTTGCTCCAGGAGTTCAGGAGTAAAACGCATTTTCGCCTTGCGCCGCAAGCGACAGTCGAGATAAAGCGATAATACAGACACTTAATTATTCACATTCGATACATTCCTATCGCAAGGACTGAAAATGTGCGGCAACTTGCCGAACTATATTCAGCTGCCGAGGTGTTTGTGAATCCAACTTGGCAGGATAACTATCCTACGGTCAATCTGGAGGCTATTTCCTGTGGTACACCTGTGATTACCTACAATACCGGCGGCAGCATCGAGTCGATCACTTCAGCCACTGGCATAGTCATACCGCAAGGCGACATAAATGCTATGCGACAGGCGGTTTCACAAATCGAATCAAATGGCAAAGCCTACTACAAAACTCCTTGCCGCGACTACGCCCTCGGACACTTCCGCAAGGAGGATCGCTACGCGGACTACATTAGGCTTTATGAAGAGTGTCTAAAGGTCTGATATTGAAATCGTATTAAGATACAAATTACATAACTGACAAGCATGAAGAAACGATTGCTGTTTACAGGTGCGACTGGCTTTTTAGGAAAGAACATTAAGCCAATTCTTATGGAATCATACGAAGTGACGACTTTGGGTGCTTCAGACAAGAATGACATAAAAGTCGATTTGGCAAAAGATGTTCCGCATATATCGTCACAATATGACGTTGTGCTGCATGCGGCCGGGAAAGCGCATTCCATTCCTAAAACCGATTCAGAGATTAAGGAGTTCTATGATACAAATTACACGGGCACCGTCAATCTCTGTTCCGCTTTGGAAAGTCACGGTGTCCCCAAATCATTCATATTCATCAGTACTGTGGCTGTTTATGGGGTGGACAGCGGAGAAAACATCACTGAAAATGAACATCTTAATGGAAACACCCCTTATGCGTCAAGCAAAATAATGGCGGAACGGTATCTATCAGATTGGTGTGTCAAGCATAACGTCATACTGACAATCCTAAGGCCATCATTGATAGCTGGTCCGGAAGCCCCTGGTAATCTTGGGGCCATGGTCAAAGGAATCGGTTCCGGCCGATATCTGAGTATTGCAGGAGGGCACGCAAGGAAAAGCGTTCTAATGGTCCAAGACATCGCAAGACTAGTCATGCTGTCGGCAGGCAAAGGAGGAATCTACAATGTTTGTGATGACACTCAACCAACATTCAGACAATTGGAAAGTATCATCGCAAAGCAAACAGGAGTGTGTACACCTGTTTCTATTCCGTATTGGTTTGCTAAATGTTGCGCATTGGTTGGTGATTGCTTAGGTAAGCGCGCACCTATCAATTCCCAGAAACTCAGAAAGATCACAAAATCCTTGACCTTCAGCAATGAAAAGGCTAAACGGATGCTGAATTGGACTCCAACGAACGTTCTTGAGAACTACCACATTTAAAGGGACTTTCAACATACCTGAAGAATGAATATGCTTACTTACCTCATAGTGGCGGTACTGCTTTTTTATATTGAAATTCTATATTTCCGTATCGCAAAACACTATAATATAGTTGACAAACCTAATAGTAGAAGTTCGCATGCCCACGTAACTCTCCGGGGGGGCGGAATAATATTCCCTATAGGAATCTTGATTTGGGCAATAGCATTTAGCTTTGTTTATCCTTGGTTCATAGGAGGGTTGACGATAATTTCCATAATAAGTTTCATGGATGACATTCACCCTTTGCCAGATAGTATCCGATTGGTTTTCCAATTCATTTCCATAATAATGATGTTCAACCAGGTTGGGGTATTAAAGCCTGAGGCCTGGTGGTTAATAATTCTAATATTGATATTATGCGTCGGGATTCTAAACGCATATAATTTCATGGATGGAATAAATGGAATAACAGGAGGTTATTCATTAGCAGTCTTGTTTCCCCTGATTCTGATGAATACGGCTCAGCCGTTCATTAACATGCCGCTGCTTGTCATCTCATCATTAAGTGTCCTGGTTTTTTGCTTGTTTAATTTCAGAAAACATGCAAAGTGCTTCGCCGGAGACATAGGTGCTGTAAGCATGGCCTTCATCATCGTATTTGCATTAATAATGTTGGTGATAAAGACGAAAGACTTTACATATATCATCTTCCTTGCTGTCTATGGGATAGATACTGTACTTACAATCTGTCACAGGTTGCTTCTGCGCGAGAATTTAGGGGTCGCGCATCGAAAACACGCTTATCAACTTATGGCCAATGAGTTGAGTATTTCACATGTCAAAGTGTCTTTAATATATGCAATACTTCAACTATTGATTTCCTTAGGGCTGATATTCCTTCCTATCAATCATTTACTATATTCAATCATTGTTCTTATGACTTTGTCCGGGACATACATATTGTTTATGAAAAAATATTATCATCTTCATGATGAATATCTTAGAACCTTAAAAAACTAATCCATACTCCCTATTTATGAATTCACTCAAAAATATTGTCAACTGGTATTTTACCAAACAAACATTCCCGCATTTTTGCGTCCTTCTGCTTGATTGCATGATCATCTTATGTTCCAGCATATTTGTGTACTGGTGCTATTTCAGAGGGGCGACACTCCAGCATAATTTCTGGATGTTAATGAGATTGATGGTGCTGTTTCTGGCTATTCATTGCGTTTTCTTTTTTATATTCAAGACATACACAGGAATTATCAGATATTCATCATTCAATGATTTGATCAAGATTGGCTATGCCATGGGATGCTCTGCCATTGTTGTCATCCTTGTTCATTTTTGGACTAATAATGTCGGAGGTGGGATATTCGCGCAAATACAGATACGACATATCATCACAAGCATATTTATGGCTACGAGTCTGATGTGGCTTATGAGAGTCAGCATTAAAAGAGTGTATGATATTTATTTCAGAACTGACGGGGCTCAAAATGCGGTAATCTACGGTATTAAATCAGGTGGAATCGGTTTGGCAAAAGCAATCAGAAGTGAGAAACCTATGCGATTCAGACTTAAAGGGTTTATATCACATGATCCGGAGTTATGCTCAAAACATACCAGACTCTTGGGAGAGCCAATTTATAAAGTCAATGAAAAGTTAACGGAAGAACTCAAACAGAGAAGCATCCAGACTGTATTGGTGGCCCCAGGCAGAATAGATGATTTCAGAGAAGACACGGTACTTCAAGATTACATTCTGGCTGCGGGGATAAAAATTCTGGCGGCCAACAATGTGGTCGATACACATAATAATACCATTCAAGGTACCCCATCAATAAAGGAGATCAGTATTTCCGATCTTCTTCCACGTGATGAAATAACAGTGGATTTAAGATCCATCGCTGAATCATTGACAGGGCAACGTGTTCTTATTACAGGTTCTGCCGGAAGCATCGGAAGTGAAATTGTTCGTCAAGTGGCATCATTTGTTCCAGAATTAATGGTTCTGATAGATTCAGCGGAGACACCACAGCATGACATCAGGTTAATGATGAATAAGGACTATCCGAATGTCAAGGCTGAAACCATAGTAAGTTCAATAACAAAGGAAGATAGGATGGATAGGATATTCCGCATATATCGCCCGGATTTTGTTTTCCATGCCGCCGCCTATAAGCACGTTCCAATGATGGAAGACAATCCTTCGGAAAGCGTGCAGAATAATATTTTAGGAACAAAAATATTGGCGGATCTTGCCGTCAAATACGGTGTACGGAAATTTGTTATGATCTCAACGGATAAGGCCGTGAATCCAACCAATGTGATGGGATGTTCGAAGCGCATCTGTGAAATTTATGTACAAAGTCTGAACAAAGCCGAAAAAGACCACCGGATTGAAGGGAATACCCAATTTGTCACCACAAGGTTTGGAAATGTGCTTGGTTCCAACGGGAGTGTGATTCCGTTATTCAAAAAACAAATTAATGAAGGTGGACCAGTCACAGTGACTGATCCTAAGATGATTCGTTATTTTATGCTTATTCCAGAGGCCTGTAAATTGGTCCTTGAAGCCGGGACCAAAGGAAATGGAGGGGAAATATTTGTGTTCGACATGGGGAAACCCGTTCTGATAAAGGACCTCGCGGAAAGAATGATCAAGTTAAGTGGCGCACGTAACATAGAGATTAAATATACAGGATTGCGTGATGGGGAAAAACTCTATGAGGAAGTCTTGAACGAAAAAGAAACCACAAAACCGTCATTCCATAAAAAAATCCGTATAGCATGTGTACGTGAATATGACTATGATCAAATAAATTCAGAAATTGAATCACTGATCAGAATTTCACACGAGTATGACGACATGGCGACAGTAACCATGATGAAACACATTGTGCCTGAATATATCAGTAATCATTCAAAGTATTCGGTGATAGACAATAAAAACTAAGTTTTAACAAACAGCTAACGCCAAAGATTGAGATAAAATGAGAATCCTGCAAATCGGAAAATTCTATCCTCTGGTTGGAGGTGTTGAGAAAGTCATGTACGAAATCACTACAGGACTGTCTGAGAAAGGGATAGATTGCGATATGTTATGTGCGAAAAATGACAATGCCCAATCCGATATAGTAAATCTGAATCCTCACGGCAAACTTATCTGCTGCAAGTCATGGATTAGCCTGGCACGAACCACCATCGCGCCGTCAATGATTTCTGAGCTGCGGCGAAGGGTGAAGGACTACGACATCATACATATTCATCACCCTGATCCTATGGCGGCGGTGGCGCTGCTGCTTTCGGGCTACAAAGGGAGGGTGGTGCTGCATTGGCACAGCGATATCCTCTCGCAGAAGTTTCTGCTGAGATTCTACCTGCCGATCCAGAATTGGCTCATCAGAAGGGCGGACGCGATCGTCGGAACGTCACCGGTGTACCTCGCGGAATCTCCTTACCTTCAGAAGGTTCAGGACAAAGCACGTTGCATCCCGATCGGAATCGAACCTAACTGCAGCGACGAAGCCAAGGCGGCAAAAATCAGAAATGAATATTCCGGGAGACGAATTGTCTTCTCTCTCGGCCGTCTTGTTGAATATAAAGGTTTCCGCTATCTCATTGAGGCGGCTAAATACCTTGACGACAGTTACATGATACTCATCGGGGGCGGTGGCCCATTGAGGGAAGACCTTCAGAACCAGATTGATGAACTCGGACTCGGCCACCGTGTCAAGTTACTCGGCAAAGTTCCCCAAGAGGATCTTCCGTCCTATTACGGGGCGTGCGACCTGTTCTGCATGAGCAGCGTGATGAAGACCGAGGCTTTCGGAATAGTCCAGATCGAAGCCATGTCAGAAGGACGTCCGTTGATCGCCACGAAGATTCCGGCCTCTGGGGTCTCTTGGGTCAACGAGGACGGTGTCTCAGGAATCAATGTGGAGCCGCGTGACAGCAAAGCGATAGCCGAAGCTGTCAAGTCCATAACAAAGGACGAGGCCACGTGGCGGCGCTACAGCGATGGTGCCCGTCAGCGTTTCGCCAAATACTTCACAAAAGAGAAAATGCTGATAGACTGCCTTGCGCTTTATACGGAAATATTGAAGAGCAGCCGATAGAGGCGGCTGCTCTTCATAGAGACATGCAATAATTCTCCCCTCAACCTCTCATTATCTATTTATTCTCACAAAGATAAGCAATTCTTTGACAATTCAAAAATAATTATGGCTTAACAGCATGAATAGGAATAACATACAACAAGAAGATCGCACCATTACATCGAATATGAAACTGAACCCTTCATTGCAGCTCCGGAGGATCGGGAGCAAGTGGATGATCGTCAAGGCGGTGGATGGCGAGGTCAACATGACGGACGTGATCAGCCTGAACGAGACGGCGGCGCGGTTGTGGGAACGGTTCCTCGGGCGGGAGTTCACTGAGGATGAGATGGCGGAATGGATTTGTGGGGAATATGACGTCGAGCTTTCGGTGGCCAAGAACGATGTCCACAACCTTCTGAACAGATGGAAAGAGTACGGAATGCTTTCATAGGGTTGTTGAGGGCCGGACTGTGGGAAAGAGATCCTGTGGAGGAGGGGTTCCCGCGACTGACTGATGGGCAATGGAAAGAGGTTTTCGGGCTGTCGGGAAGACAGACTGTCACCGGAATTGTCTTTGACGGAATATGCCGGCTTCCGGATGACTTGCAGCCTTCACCGAATATTTTCGCACGATGGGTGGCGACTGTGGATCGGGTTGAAAGGAACAATAAGCGGATGGACGTGGTGCTTAAAGATCTGATCAAAGTGTTCGTTGACAATGGATTGTGCCCTGTGCTTCAGAAAGGTCAGGGAGTGGCGGACATGTACCCGGAGCCGTTGCATCGGGAATGCGGGGACATTGATCTTTACTTTTCGGAGGGTATGTCGCTTCGACAGGCTCAGCGACCGGAAAAAACGGAAAACGACAAGGCCGTGGAACTGGTCAAGAGCCATGGCGCTAAGGTAGAGAACATGCCGGACGGGAGCCAGAATTACGAATGGCAAGGCATTGAGATAGAGCAGCATCCTACGATTGTGGATCTCTGCTCGCCGAGTACGGGGAAATGGATCAAGGAACTTGATGAGGATCCGGGATTCATTCCGTCACCTCTGGCGGATGGACTGCGGGTCCCTTCTCCTGAGCTGAACGCTCTGCTGCTGAACACGCATATTCTTAAACATGCGCTCGGAAAAGGGATTGGGCTGCGGCAGATGTGCGATCTGGCGATGGTGTACCACCGAATCAGTGGCGAAACAAGGCGGGGGGAACTTGGCGAACGAATATTCAGTCTCTACCGTAGGGCCGGGATCCTGAAGTGGAGTCGGCTGCTGCATTCCTTTCTTGTGGATATCATAGGACTGCCTGCAGAGGAACTGCCATATTCAGAGAAGATTGTGCCGATTGAGCCGCTTCTTAGGATTGTGGAGGAAGGGGGAAATTTCGGGCAGCATCGGAGCGGTGTTGTGACAGAAAGTGTCCTTAAACGGAAATTGAACACAGCCTGGATGTTCGTCAGGCGTGCGGGATTTTCCTTGAGGTTCGCCCCTCGGGAGGCGTTCTGGACATTTGTGGAATTGGCCAAAGGGCAGTTCAAGATTCAGTAATTGTAATCCTTATAAAAAGATGAGCGGAGAACGCATATATTCATACAAAGTGGCTGAGTTGACGTTTATGGTGGCCGCGCCGGAGTGTTATGACATTGAGGAATTGCTGCCGTCGTTCGCTGCGTTTCGGGTGGCGGATGTCGCTTCGGCGCTTCGACAGGCTCGGCGGCCGGATAAAGTGGCCTTGGAGGATGAACCGGAAATGTTGTTCCGCTTCACCCTTCAGTACGAGGCGATTGAGGTTCCGGCAGGCGCTGTAATGGTCGAGGAGGACGACAACGACATGGGGCACACCAGGCTCGGCAAAACATGGGACGGAAGCTACTATCTGGAGCTCGGGTACCATGACAGAGGGCTGTCTGGAAAAAGCCATGACGGAATACTCATCGCCACTCCTGATTTTTCCAGGATTTCAGCCAGCATCGCCACTGAATCACCCGACTGCGGCCCCATCCTCACCTCAATGCTGCGAATAGCCTTCGCGCAGGCGGTCATCCTGCGGGACGGAATCTCCATTCATGCCTCGGCGGTCGCCGCGGACGGGAAAGCCTTCCTCTTCCTGGGCAAGAGCGGCACCGGCAAAAGCACCCACGCGAGAATGTGGCTCAGGAATATTCAGGGATCACATCTGCTCAACGATGACAACCCCGCGATCCGCCTCATTGACGGTAAGCCGGTCGCGTTCGGGACACCATGGAGCGGCAAGACCCCTTGCTACCGCAATGAATCATGTCCGGTCGGAGGCATAGTGAGACTCGTCCAAAGCGACGCTGACATATTCATGCAAAAGAAGGATGTCGCGGCGTTTGTCGCGCTTCTTCCGAGCTGCTCGGTCGTGCACAGCGACTCGGCCTTGCAGGCACGGCTTTGCGACACCATCGCGAAAATCATCGAACTGGTCCCTGTCGGGGAACTTAAATGTCTGCCTGACAATGAATCAGCCATTATATGCTATAATAATTTCAAATCACTTATAAAATGAAAAACAGAATTTTGTTTCTGATTCTCTTCGCGTTAGCCCTTGTGTCATGCGGCTCCGCGAAGAAGTACGTCTATCTCAACGACATGACTCCTGGGCAGGATTATCCTTTCGATGCCGCCCACGAGGCTGTGATCCAGGCCAACGACAGGCTCAGCATCTCCGTGAGCTGCAAACAGCCGGAACTGGCAATCCCTTTCAACATCCAAAGCGGCTCCTTCAGGGTTTCCTCGGACGGGACAGCCTCGTCCTCATCCGTACCGGACGAGAAAGGCTACAAGGTTGACGCCAAGGGCAACATCGAGTTCCCTATTCTCGGAACGCTTCATCTGGAGGGGCTTACGCTCAGCCAGGCCTCCGAAAGGATCAAGAATCAGATCATCGAAGGCGACTACATCAAGTCACCTCTCGTGAACATCGAGTTCCTGAACTTCAAGTACACGGTCTGGGGCGCGGTGGCGCAGAACGGCACGTTCACAGTGGGGAACGGACGCATCACATTGCTTGAGGCGTTGGCGAACGCGGGCGACCTGACCAACAAGGCCAGGCTCGACAGGGTGGCCGTCATCCGCGAGGTGGACGGTGACAAGCGGATATACTTCCACGACATCCGCAACAGTGATATCCTCCAGTCTCCGTGCTTCTTCCTCCAGCAGAACGACATCATCTACGTGCAGCCTAAGTACGGCAAAAAGGACAGGGAGGACAGAGGCATCCAGATCGGAACGCTCCTGCTGTCCGCGGTCACATCGATCAGCTCCGTCATCTGGGCGACCTCGTCAATCGTAAACAGCGGCAAATAGCCACACCAAGACAATCATCAATCAAGCGATATGCAGACTAACAGCACCAACGGAAGAAACGACCAGGACGTAAACATCATCGACATCCTCCTGTTTCTCCTTTCCAAATGGAAATGGTTCGTCATTTCCATCATTGTGTTCGGAGGGCTGGCCTGGTTCCAGTACGCCAGAACCCCGAAGACATATTTCCGCTCGGCCACGGTGATCATCAAGGACCCGTCCAACAAGATCTCCTCGGCCGGACTTGACCGCTACGACAACTACATCAACAAGGTCAACGTGGCGAACGAGATCCTCCAGTTCCGTTCCAAGAAACTGATGCGGGATGTGGTCAGCCGCGTGTCGGCCGACATCGACTATAAGGTCAAGGAGGGGCTCCAGATGACGGAGCTCTACAAGAAGTCTCCTGTCTCTGTTCGCTTCCTCGAGACCACGCCTGAAATGCACCTGAATATGGTCGTGACCCCGCTGGACAGCAGCAAGGTGATGGTCTCCGACTTCGGATCCGATGAGAGCGACAAGAAGTGGACGGTGCCGATGAAGGACACCGTCAACATCGAAGGCGTCAAACTTGTCGTCGCGCCGACCAACTACTACACGGATTCATGGAAAGGCGAGCATATTCACATCACAAAGAATCCTATGTCATCGGTTGTGGGCTACTTCATCTCCAGCCTCGGCATAAGACAGGAAGAGGATGAGGCATCAATACTCACCCTCTCCCTGAAGGATCGTTCCGCGGCTAGGGCCGAGGATGTTTTGAATATGTTGATTTCGGTCTATAACGAGGAGGCCATCAACGACAAGAACCAGGTGGCCATCAACACCGCCGAGTTCATCAACGAGCGACTCATCATCATCGAGAGCGAGCTCGGAGGCGTGGAGTCGCACCTTGAATCCTTCAAGCGCGAGAACCGGATCGTGGACATCGCGACGACAGCCGGGATGTATGTCGGTGAGTCCCAGAAGTACAACACAAACGTGATGGAGCTTGAGACCCAGCTCCGTCTGGCCACCTACATCAAGGACTACCTCACGGATCCGACAAGGGAGATCGACCTGATCCCCGCCAACACGGGCATCAGCGACATGAACATCGAGAGCCAGATCGCCCAGTACAACACCATCAAGCTCCGCCGTGACAAGCTCATCGAGGACAGCAGCGAGAAGAACCCGGTTGTCGAAGAACTGAACACCTCCCTGCGCGCGATGAAGCAGTCCATCATCAGGGCTGTGGACAACATGATCGTCAGCATCAACGTACGTCGCAACGACGCGCAGTCCCGTGAGTCCCAGGCTCAGTCAAGAGTGTCTTCCATCCCGACCAAGGAACGCCAGATGCTCTCCATCGAGCGTCAGCAGAAGATCAAGGAATCGCTTTACCTCTTCCTTCTGAACAAACGTGAGGAAAACGCCCTCTCCCAGGCGATGGTGGACAACAACGCGAGGGTGATCGACGGGGCCTCCGGACCAAACGCGCCGATCGCTCCGAACAGGAACAAGATCATGCTGCTCGGTCTGTTGCTCGGGCTCGCGTTCCCGGGAGTGATATTCTTGATGATTATGTTCTTGGACACGAGAATCCGGACCAAGAAAGACATTCAGGGAAAAGTCACCGCACCGTTCCTCGGAGTCATCCCTGAACAGGACAAAGAGAACGAGAATCTTATCTCAGAGGCGTTCAAGATAGTGCGGACTAACATGTCGTTCCTCTCCAGAAAGGACAGGAAGATCCAGGTGATAATGTGCACCTCGTTCAGTTCCGGAGACGGAAAGACATTCGTCTCGCTGAACCTTGCGAACAGTTTTATCTCGGCTAGAAAAAAGGTGGTTCTTGTCGATCTGGACATCCGTAAGGGTATCTTGACGGCGCACTTCTCCAAGCATTCGCACCATCACGCCCAAGGAGTCACCAACTACCTGGCGGACACCGACCTCCGGCTTGACGACATCATCTCAAGCGACACCGGAGTCGAGGGGCTTGACCTGATTCCATCCGGCTCGATCGCCCCTAATCCCGCCGAGCTCTTGATGGACGAAAGGCTCGACGAGATGTTCAAGGAACTCCGGAACCGCTACGATGTGATCATCACGGACTCGGTTCCTGTAGGGCTTGTGGCTGACGCGACCATCGCCAACAGGGTAACGGACCTGACTCTGTTCGTGGTGAGGGCCGGTCGTCTTGACCGCCGCCAACTCCCTGACATCGAGGCGATGTACCAGGAGCGCAAGCTTACAAATATGTCCCTGCTTCTCAACGGAGCCGATTTCCATCACCACGGTTATGGCTATGGTTACGGGTACGGTTATGGCTATGGATACGTTGATGGCAAGAAAAAGAAAAGACAGACACGCAAATAAACGATTTAATCACTGAATATCAAAAATTTCCTCAAATTTTTCTTGCATATTTTTTGTTAAAGGGGTACATTAACAAAATCGAGGACAATTTTTATTTGGGCTATCGTGAGGCCTTCAGGCGGCTCCAGAAGGATTTCCGGCCGGCGGAAGCCTCTTGCCCGGATTGGTTGAGGTAATATTCACGGAACGTCAGGCCTTCGGAGACTATCTGGTAGATCACGCCCCAGTCGGGGAGTCCGCCAAGGTTGCGGTCATCGATGAACAGGTCGGCCTTCAGCTTGCGGGGAGCGGTCGGGTGCTCCTCTCCTTCGTAATATTCCTCGGGATGATTGCTGTTGACGGCGTAGAAGTCCACACCTCGTTCGTGACACCAGTCCACCGCTTCCTTCAGCAGTCTGCCTTCCCTTACCGACCAGAGTATGAGGGTATGATGGTCGGCCAGAAAGCGTTTGAGAGTGTCTGTGGCGAACGGTATCTCCTTGCCGATTTTCGGGTACTTGTGCTCCACAATGGTGCCGTCAAAGTCAACAGCGATGATCATCTTTTGTGATATTCTTATGTTTTTGAGAAAATCTTGGGGTTTGGCACTCGTTTCAATAGGTTGAGTGTCAAATCGTTAGGTGTCGGGTTGGCGGGATGGCATTCTTCAGTCTGTCTTGTAGGCCACCTTGGCCGTGCCAACTGTTATAAAATACAAATTTAACTAATCCCGTCCTAAAAGACAAATAAATTGGTTTAAATTGTCGGAAAATCTACATGAAGCCTTGCGGGCGGCCGTGTTATTCAATAGGGACAACCAGGTCGGGATGAACGGAGACCAGCGCGACCGCGACTATGCCTTGGATCTCGATGACAACTTTCTTCGCCCGCGAGCCTTTGACTTTGACAAAGACACCCTCACACCCCTCGAACATGCCTCCTGTGATTCTGACTTTCTGTGCCTTGGTGAAATTGATTTCGGAAGGGCCGAAGAAACGCAGGGTCTCATCGTAAGTTCCTGTCACGGCGATGAACTGGCGCATCTGTTTCTCCGGAACCGTGATTTTCTTTCCAAGCCTTTGATCCATCATGTATTGCAACAGGGGAACGCATGTAGGTTTCTTCAACTCCTGGATTCTTGACGCGGTCGTGCGGACGAATATGATGTTGTGAATCACGGGGACGAGGCGTTTCCGGCCTGTCCTGGCTGACTTCTCGTACTTCATCGGGATGAAGTTCTCCACGCCTCTTTCATCCAGAAGTCTTTTGGCTTCCAGCTCACGGTGGTAGGTCACGCGCATCGCGAACCACTCTATTTCCTCGTATTGGATGCCGCTTTGCATTGTCCTTTCTCCTTGGCGGACTCTTGGCCGCCGTGCCGCAAATTTAGACAATTGAGATGTGAAATCCAACAAGGACTGGAATCCTTTGTCGTGAGGATTGATTCCGTTGTGGCAATTGGATTTTTTTGCTAAATTTGAAAATTCGTGGCTATGAGGGTATGGCCGCGGATATGAAAGTTTAGGACAACTGTTTTTAACACTAAGGTTATGGTTTACAAAATTATTGACATCCAAGGCGTCGGCCCTGTCTATGCGGAGAAACTCACCGCAGCCGGAATCGACACTGTCGATCAGCTTCTTGAGGCTGGAAAAACAGCCAAGGGACGCAAGGAACTTGAAGAGAAGACCGGAATCACCGGCAAGTTGATTCTCATGTGGGTGAACCACGCGGATCTGTTCCGCATCAAGGGTGTTGGCCCTCAGTTCGCCGAGCTTCTTGAGGCCGCCGGGGTGGACACCGTTAAGGAATTCGGTCACAGAGTCGCCGCGAACCTCGTCGCCAAGATGCAGGAAGTCAACGAGCAGAAGCATCTCACGAAGGTCGTGCCTACCGAGGAGCAGGTCCAGGCCATGATCGACCAGGCCAAGGAACTCCCTGGCGTTGTGACCTATTAATATATTCTTGATCCCTCATGCCAAAGACAATAAGAAAGAACTTCCCTGTGCAGGGAATGGGATGCGCGGCATGCGTGGCTCGCGTCCAGGGTACGATAAGGAGCCAGAAAGGTGTGTCGGACTGCAATGTCAGCCTGGCCTCCAATTCGGCTCAGGTGGACTATGACCCTAAGGTCATCACCGCGGCTGACATCCGCAAGGCGGTCCAGGATGCCGGCTACGACCTCATCATCGTGAATGACGGTGAGTCGGATGAGGACGCCGAGGACGAGGCCGACCGGCTAAGGGAGGACTATTATCGGAGCCTCAAGGCCGATGCCTCCGCGGCCATATTCCTGTCCCTTTTGATAATGTCGCTTGGGATGGGGTTCAAGGATTTCCCTTTCAAGGGGTATGTACTTTTGGCGCTGACGACTCCCGTGCTTTTTTGGTGCGGGAGACGTTTCATCGTGACAGCCTGGAAGCAGGCGCGCAACTTCAGCGCCGGGATGGACACTCTGGTGGCTCTTTCGACTCTGATTTCGTACTTTTTCAGTCTGTTCAATCTGCTTTTCCCTCAGGTGTGGACTTCGAGAGGGTTGACTCCGCATCTTTATTTCGAGTCGTCATCGATGATCGTCGCTTTCATCCTTTTGGGAAGGGTGCTTGAGGAAAAGGCGAAGCGTGGCACCACGGCATCGATCCGGGAACTGATCGGCTTGCAGCCTAAGTCTGTTGACCTGAGTCCGGGAGATGAGTTTACGGTGCGTCCGGGAGACCGGATTCCAGCTGACGGAATCGTAGTCAGAGGAGAGTCTTACGTGGATGAGTCCATGCTGACCGGCGAGCCTGTGCCTAACCGTAAGTCAAAGGGGGACAAGATTTTCGCCGGGACCATAAACCAGAAAGGCTCGTTCGAGGCCAAGGCCGAGAAGGTCGGCAGGGACACGATGCTCTCGTCGATCATTGCGATGGTGCGTGACGCGCAGGGAAGCAAGGCCAGGATTCAGGAGACCGTGGACAAGGTGGCCGCTGTCTTTGTGCCGGTGATCATAGCGGTCTCAGTGGTCACTTTGCTTTGCTGGATTCTGCTCGACCCTGCCGACGGGCTGACCAGAGGGTTGATGGCCATGGTCATGGTGCTTGTGATAGCCTGTCCGTGCTCGCTCGGTCTGGCGACTCCGACGGCTCTTACGGTGGGCATCGGAACCGGAGCGAGACACGGGATTCTCATCAAGGACGCGGACTCTCTTCAAGTCGCGGAAAAGATTGACACCGTGGTGCTTGACAAGACCGGCACAATCACCGAAGGACACCCGAAGGTCGTGGCTGAGCGATGGCTGGAGCATGGTGATGAAGGAATATTGCTGGCTATGGAACTTCGCTCGGAGCATCCTCTCGCCGCTGCGGTCGTGGCGCACCTTCATTCAATGAATATGTCTGTGCAAGCCGCTGCTTTGGACAGTTTCGAGGCGGTTCCTGGCGCGGGAATCAAAGCGATGTCGGGGGGCAATGAATATTTTGCCGGGAAGCCGGTGAATATGTCCACAGGGGCTTCGGCTTGGGTTGCCGATGGCTGCACAGTGATCTCTTTCAGCACCGGCGACCGCACGCTGGCCGAGTTTGCCATTACGGATGAGGTGAAGGAATCTTCTGCCGAGGCTGTGGCCAGGCTTCGCTGTCTTGGTGTTGAGACCGTGATGCTTACCGGTGACAATGAGGCTTCAGCCCGTAAGGTGGCCGGCAAGGTTGGCATCGGGCGTGTCGAGGCTGGGATGCTGCCGGGGGACAAGGCTATATTCATAAAGCGTCTTCAGGAGAGGGGGCATCGGGTGGCGATGGTCGGTGACGGGATCAATGGCAGCGCCGCGCTTGCCCAGGCTGATCTCGGTGTGGCGATGGGGCGGGGGAGTGACATCGCTATTGACACTGCGATGGTGACGGTCGTTTCTTCCGATCTGATGAAACTTCCTCAGGTGATCGCCCTTTCCCGCCGTACCGTCAAGGTCATACGGCAGAATCTTTTCTGGGCTTTCTTCTACAATGTCCTGGCCGTGCCTGTCGCCGCCGGCGTTCTCTATCCGGTCAACGGTTTCCTCCTGAACCCGATGGTCGCCGCCGCCTGCATGGCCCTCAGCTCCGTCTGCGTGGTCACCAACTCCCTCCGCCTCCGGCGTTTCGCTGACAAATAGTCTTTTCCGGTCACTTCGGCACTTCGCTCACTGAGCCTGTCGAAGTGACCGAAATGCCCTGTCGCTGAACTGCCTTTACTGGTCACTGAACTTTTCGGAGTGAGCTTCTGTAAGAGATGTCGCCAAACAATTTCTCCCTCCCGAATTTTGCACGTTACCAAAATTACGGGAGGGAGAAATTGCTTTGGCCTGTAAAGATTACAGAGTTAAGTACGTGCTATATTGGGAAATCATATACTTGCTGACTGTCGTTCTCCTTATCGCACCTGGAACGCCAACTCGCTGGCTGTCAGATGGATGATGTTTCAGGTGCGCGTGGTTTATCGCACCTGGAAGTCCGGAACACTAACAGGACGCTCTGTACTGAGGCATAAGCCTGAAATTATTTCACATAAGAAACTCCGACATATCCTTGCCGGCGAGGAGGCCGTCACGGATCTCGGTGGAGGAGATGTCCACTATGGGAGCGTCTATGACCTCTATGTTGTAGGAGCGGAGGAGGGTTTCCTCAAGGCTTCTCATTCCGTCTGGGACAATCTCTTCGGAATCAAGGACATAGGGCGCGGGGAAATCCTTGCACTCCTCGATCAGCTGACGCTTGATGCTGTCCACGTCGTAGCCTTTGCGCGGATAGACAGTCACACCATATTCAGAAAGAATTCTCGGAAAATCTCTCCAGCGGCGGATGCTCAGAAGGTTGTCGGCGCCGATGACAAGCGTGAAGTCGTTGTCCGGCTCCCGCTGCTTGAGCGCGTCAAGAGTCCTGATCGTGTAGTGCGGCGGATCCATCCTGAGCTCGATATCGTCCACCCAGACGTGCAGCTCAGGGTGACGCTTGACGGCGGCCACGGCAGCCTCGTAGCGGCTCTCGCCGGATTCGGCGCTGATTGAATCCTTCAGAGGGTTCTTCGGGGACACAACGAGATACACCCAGTCATATTCCTTCTCCCTGGTAAGGTACTCCATTATGGCCTGGTGACCGATGTGCAGGGGATTGAAAGACCCCGAGTAGACGGCTATCTTCACGGATTCCCTAGATGAATGTTGAGTAGTTCAGCTTTCCATCGTCAAGAAAGTCCTCGACAACCTTTTCCACCTCGGCGAACGCGGTCTTTAGGTCATCGTTGACAAGCACATAGTCGAATTTCGGAGCGTAGGTCATCTCCTCGGCCGCCTTGGCGACACGCTCCTCGATGGCCTCCGGGGAGTCGGTTCCTCTTTTGACGAGCCTTTCCCTTAGAGCCTCCACGGACGGAGCCTGGACGAATATGGACAGAGCCTTGTCTCCGAAATATTTCTTGAGATTGACTCCTCCCTTCACATCGACATCGAATATGATGACGTGGCCGGCCGCCCATATTCTTTCGACCTCAGACTTGAGAGTCCCGTAGAAATGATCCTCGTAAACTTCCTCATATTCAACGAAAGAGTCCTTGGCGATAAGCTCGCGGAACTTCTCCGGGGTGACGAAGTGATATTCCTTGCCGTCCCGCTCGGCGCCGCGCGGAGCCCTTGAGGTGGCGGAGATCGAGAACTCCATCTGATCCTTGTATATTCCAAGAATATGGTTGACTATCGTGCTTTTGCCGGACCCCGACGGGGCGGAGAAGATCAATACTCTGTTGCTCATTTGATTTATGAATATTTTCGTGTGTCTGCAAAGGTATCATTTTTTGCGGAAAGTTCAGAATCTTCTGTGAAAATGTGAGGAAATATGCCCGTAATTCTCTCAACCAACGGCCGTACCGGGTGGTTAAACGTTTTAGTAAAATAATTGATTATTAAAAAATTATGTTTATATTAGCCCCCGCTTTGGTAAGTGGCGAACAATAAGTTGCCGCCGAGCAAGATGTTGTTTGTATTTCTTGAACAACTTTTTAAGTAAAGATTTATATACGATTGACAGGTATGTATAATAGATGTTTGACCACTGTCCTTTCGGTTTTGCTGGCGTTTTCCGCTTGGGAGATGCCGGTGCTTTGCGGCGGCGGAGACGCTCTCGCGCAGACCCAGGACCGGCAGGGGAGACTTGTGAAAGGAACCGTCACCTCGAATGACGGCGAGCCTCTGGCCGGGGCTTTTGTCTATGTGAAGAACTCAAAACTGGGTGTGAACACCGATCTTGACGGGCATTACGAGATAGCGGCCCCGGCGGAGGGGAAAAGCTATGTGCTTGTCTTCCAGTTTCTTGGTATGACCACCAAAGAGTTTACGGTCTCCGGGCCGAAGACCTTGAATGTCAGCCTTATGGACGATTCAAGCCTTGAGGAGGCCGTCATCGTCGGAGCCTACGGTGTCAAGCAGAAAAAGGAGGATATGATCGGCAGCGCCTTTCAGGTCAACGCCGACGCTCTCAAGGACAAGCCTAAGGCCAGGATTGACAATATCCTGAACGGACTTGTGCCGGGACTCCTTGTGGAGAACAATACCGATGCGGCCGGTTCGACAAGAGGCCGTCTTAATGTAAGGGTCCGCGGCAACGCCTCCCTGTCGGCTTCCAACGAGCCGCTGTGGATAATTGACGGCGTGCCTACCTACACGGGTGGAAGAACCAACCTGATGCCTGGAATGTCCACCTCTGTCTCACCTCTTTCATTGATCGATCCCAACGACATCGAGAGCATCACGGTTCTCAAGGACGCTGACCAGACCACAATCTACGGAGCCAACGGTGCGAACGGAGTCATCCTTGTCACGACCAAGAGGGGAGTGGCAGGGAATATGCCTCTGAAGGTCTCGGCGACAGTCAATTATGGTGTGTCCGCACCTGACAAAAGCACGATGGTCAAGGTGATGAACGCCTCGCAGTACCTTGAGGTGGCGAAGGAAGCGTGGGCCAACGGCGGCAACAAGATGTCCGACTTCCCTTACCAGGACAACGACTACAACTCCTACAGCATCACCTCGACCGATTGGTTCAATGAATATATAGGGTTGGGTTCGACGCTTTATGCCTCTCTGTCCCTCTCGACCGGTACCAAGAAGGCCAAGACCTACGTCTCAGGATCATATTACCGCAACGAGAACACAGTCAAGGCCGATGAGTCCCAAAGGTTCTATCTCAGGATGAATCAGGACTATGACCTTACCGAGCGTCTGAAAATGGGCGTTTCGCTTATGGCGACCTACAACAACGATGATCTTTTCCCTCTCAGCTATGAGTATCTGGAAAACCTTCCGATCTTCTCTCCGTACCTGGAGGACGGCAAGACCTGCAGGCTTTACAACAAGATCTGGAGCGACACGGGCAAGGATTTCATAATGAAGAAGTTCCTCGGCAACAAGCTGCCGAACAGGGAGTACAACGACAACATCCAGAACTCCCTGAAGACCATCGGCAACTTCAAGCTGGACTGGACCATCATCGACGGCCTCAAGTTATCAAGTGTGTTCGGGGTCGAGTACCAGCACCATCACGGAAGTCTGTACTATTCCCGTCAGACATTGGCCGGGATGCTGGACGGCAAGCCTGTCGGAGAGTCCCGCAGGGAGGACGCCACCTATTTCAACTGGACAAACACCAACAAGCTGGACTTCTCCAAGAAGTTCGGAAGGCACTCCGTAGGCGTTTACGCGGGTCTTGAACTTCATCATTCCGGCTACAACACCGCCTACGCCTCCGGTTCGGGCTTTATGAACGACCACATCAAGGAGATCAGTTATGCCGAGAAGGACACTCGTACCGGCGGCAGCTCGGCCTCGGTCTCAAGGACGATGTCCTATTTCGCGAGGGGAACATATTCCTACGACTCACGGTATTATATTTCCGCCAACTTCCGCCGTGACGGCAACTCGTCTTTCGGCAAGTACAAGAGATGGGCGCGGTTCTGGTCGGTAGGCGCTTCCTGGAACATCCACAAGGAGGCGTTCTACGATGTGGACTGGCTGAAGGTGATGAAACTCAAGGCTACCTATGGCACGTCCGGGAACTCCAGGATCGACACCTCGGTCGCCGCGGGGTCATATTCCTACGATGATTCCTATTCTTACATCGGTGTGACCGGGGCCACGCTTTCCACCGTGCCGAATCCGGGTCTTTCCTGGGAGACGACCAGAATGACCAATCTCGGTCTGGACGCCCAGATCGGCAGGGTACTGGATGTCGAGGTCGAGTACTACAACAATGTCACGAAGGATCTCCTCAGCAGGATCTATGTCTCCAGGACAATCTCGGATGACAGGATCTACGCTAACGTTGGGCGGATCAGGAACTCCGGATTCGAGATCAACCTTACCAGCCACAACATCGCCCGCAAGGATTTCGAGTGGAACACGACGCTCAACTTCTCGCACAACTCCAACAAGATCCTTGAATTGTACAACGGAATCCAGACCGGGTTCACCAACAGTGTCTGGAAGGAAGGCTATGACTCAAACACTTGGTACCTTGTGCGTTGGGCTGGTGTCGATCCTGCGGACGGAATGCCGATGTGGTACGACAAGGATGGGAATCTGACAAAGACATATTCCACAGACGACCGTGTGGCGGACAAGAGCGCGACACCGATCGGTTTCGGAGGGTTGATCAATAATCTCACGTACGGGAACTGGTCGCTTTCGTTCCAGATCAACTATGTGATCGGAGGGTATTCACTTCCGACGTATGCCTCAAGGTTCATCAAGGATGGCTACGACATCACCTCCGGCAACCAGGCTGTCGAGGTCTATTACTACCGTTGGACGACTCCAGGCGAGGCTTCCCGGTATCCGATCGCGTCGCAGAAGACAACCAGTTCGGCAAGGTACTCGACAAGGTTCCTCTACAGCAAGACGAACTTCAACCTGAGCAATCTCACCTTGTCCTACAGGTTGCCCAAGCCGGTGATCTCCAAACTGAAAGTGGAGGGGGCGACCGCCACGCTGATATGCGACAACCTCTATCTTTTCACTCCGGGCCAGAGCCGGAAGTACAACTCGTACAAGACTCTCAGCAACGGCTACCCTGTGACCAGGACCATCACCCTTGGCCTTAACGTTTCATTCTGATGACAGCGCTATGATGAAGACAATATATTCAAAGATAATGACTTTGGCCGTAGTGGCCACGCTTTCGGCCTCCTGCGACTTCCTTGAGGTGGAGCAGGTGGGCAAGAGCGACATTGACACCTATTTCTCGGAAGTCTCGGCTCTCCAGCCGGCCCTGAACGGATGCTACCACCTGTTATATTCATTCTACGACAGGGAGATGCTGGCCTATCCGGAGGTCACCGGCGACCTTGTGGATCTTTCCTCCAACAACGCGACCTGGACGAACCAGTACAATTTCATCTCCACCTATCTTGAGGAGACGACGGCTGTGGGTTACATCTGGAAACTGGGATATTCAGTCATCCAGAACGTTAACTACATCATCACCTACGCTCCCGAGTTGAGGAAAAAGTACCCTGACAGCGCGTCCGTGATCGACAACATCCTGGCCCAGGCCTATTTCCTGCGCGCACTGACGCACCTGGACATCTGCCTCACCTACGCCCAGAACTACACGTACACATCTGATGCGTCGCACCTCGGTGTCCCGGTGATGACCACCATTCCGGTCGTGACCGACAAGATGAGGCGAAGCACGGTGCGGGAGGTATATTCCCAGATCATAGCCGATCTGGAAAAGGCTCTCTCGACATTCACGGCGGACTATTCTTTCAATGAATATTTTGCCTCTCCGGCCGCCTGCAAGGCCCTTCTGGCGCGGGTCTATCTCTATATGAATGAATATTCCAGGGCCGCCTCCCTGTCCGCCGAAGTGATGAAGGAGTTCCCTCTGACAGCGCGCGAGAAGTACAGGAATATGTTCGTGAACGTGGCGACGCGGGGAGGGGAGTCCATTCTCCGGCTCAATGGGTACGATCAGTCGGATTTCATCAGCGACCTTTACTATTACGAGAGTCCGTCCGCAAGGCCTTCCGCCAAGTTGAAGGAACTCTTCACCGATGAGCGTGACGTTCGTCTTACGCTGTTCCGCCACACCGCGAACAGCGGTCAGACCGGCCAGGCGGTGGACTATGATAACGTCTGTATGAAGTTTTATTGCACCGACGAGACGACCAACAAACTGGACAGGCACTTCGATCCGTTCATCCTGAGGTCGTCGGAGATGTACTTGATCAACGCCGAGGCGAATTACGAACTTGGCAACACATCTGTGGCTGCCGATGACATCAAGGCCTTGGAGGCCAGGGCTTTGGGCGTGGATGCCTCTGAGGTTGTGATTGACTTGGCCTCTTTGGAACTGACCATCCAGAATGAGAGGATGAAGGAACTTTGCTTCGAGGGGCACCGCCTTTTCGACATCACCCGCCGTCACGAGAATCTCAGCCGCTCCCGCAACTCGACCTCATCCGTCTTGTTCCTGAAATATCCTGACTACCGTTTTGTCCTCCCGATTCCGTACCTGGAGCTTGAGTCCAATCCGGAGATGGAACAGAATCCTTCATCTAATTGATGGTTAATATATTGACAATGAATATGAAAAAGAATATATTGCTGATGGCTTTGTCAGCCGTTCTGGCTGTTTCCTGCACGAAGGAACTGCCGCTTTATGACACTCCGTTCTTCAGCATCGCCACCCAGGACGGCGCTTCGACCGCCGTTGTCGGCTCGGATGTCGAGAATGTCAACACCTATTATGTCACGATGAGTTCCGTCTCCCGTGGCGATAACGCTGTCGTTGATTTCACGGTCACTCCTGGTGCAGGGCTTAAGGAAGGCGTTGACTATGAGATCGTCACCCAAGGCTCGTCGCTGACATTCCTGCCGGGAATCTACAGGATGCCGATCCGTGTCCGTTGGAAGGAGCATTCGCTGGACGATTCCGCCGACAACACCCTGACCATCGCCCTGACCGGAGGGACGGACGGTTTCTGTCTCGGAATGCCTGGACCAGATGCCAAGTTCAGCAGACTGGTCATCACAAAGAAGAATCTTTACAATTAATTATTAATGGTTTTATCGTTATGAAAACTGCTAAATTTCTGTGCGCCGCGGCTATTGCCGCTTTGACAGCGCTTGTCTCCTGCAACAAGGACCCAGACATCCCTGAACCCCTTGTGAAGAGTTTCGGTTTCTATGCTTCCGACAACGCCGGCCGGATTGATTCTGACTGCGTGGGAACGGTCTCCGGTACCGAGATCACCGTGGGCGTGCCTCCGACAACCAACCTTAGTGAGCTTGTGGCTCGTTTTACCACGAATGAAGGTAATATCGTGTCTGTCGGCGGAGTCGCTTTGATTTCCGGGCAGACTGTTCAGGACTATTCCGCACCAGTCTCTCTTAAGGTTGAGGATGAGGAACTTAAAGCCAGCGTGCTTTACACTGTCAAAGTCAGTCTTAATCCGGACTCCGATCCGAAACTGACATCGTTCAAGTTCGAGTTGGTGAATAATCTTGAGACCGTCGGAGAGGACATAGAAGGTGAGATTTCCGGAGACGCCATTTCCGTGCCGATGATCAAGGCTGCCGACAAGACCAAACTCGTGGCCACATTCACAACCACTCCTACCAACGTTGTCAAGGTTGGTGACGCGGTTCAGGTCAGCGGAAAGACCGTCAATGACTTCACCAATCCTGTGGATTACATCGTCACTAACAGCGACGGCAGCAAGAGTGCGCTCTACTCCGTGTCGATCAGGACTGTGAACGGAAAGTTGGAGCCGATCGTGACATATTCGGAGCGTCCGGTATTTTCGGGAGCGGTTCTTCGCGTCGATCCATCTGACAAGTCTCCGTACATTGGATTCAAGGAAAGAGAGGTCAAGGATTCTGAGTCAGTATCCGCTGAGAAGATGACCGTTGTCAAGTATGTTGATGGTGCTTGGAGCACAGTGGGAAGCGCTGGATTCAGCAAGAATGTGAACAGTTCCCACTATGACTTTGACATCACGAAAGAAGGTACTCCGTATGTGGCTTATGCTAATGCTGAGGTTTCCCCTAAGAATGCCCAGGTAATGAAATATGATGGCGGTTGGAAAGTTGTGGGAGAAGAAAACACAAGCGATATGCTTTCAAATTATGTCGGTCTTGCGGCATTCTCTGACAATAACATTGTCGTGACGCAAATTAACGGTAACGCTAAGAGCACATTCTCTAATCGTACCTTGGTGGCGTCTGTGTTCAATGGATCTTGGAACAATCAGGAAACCAATCTGGCCAAGACCCAGGTTTATGCCAAGGCTTCCTGCAAGGCTGGAGAGACTGCTTATGTGCTCGCCATACGCCGAGGAAAATCGGACGGCGTGAACTATGGTCATGATGTCTTGGCCTATAATGGTGGCAATTGGTCCTCCTTACGCTCAAATTATGTGAGGGAAGGCGCTACACAGACAGGCACCTACGTCTATGATATCACGGCAGCTGAGGATGGATCTGTTTATATTCTCACAGCTGATAACGCGTCCGACGGATCCGCCTATCATTTTGTTGTCGAAAAGTACAACCCTACAACCAAAGATTGGTCTGTGGTCGGAGGCTCTTTCTATCCTTATGTCCACGCTGATTCTCACGACAGGGCTAAGATCGCTGTCGCTCCTGACGGAACAATTTATCTTCTGTATCTGGATAACAAGAGCAATGCGCTGAACCTTACATGGTTCGACTCTGAAACAAAACAGTGGGCAGATCCGTTGCTGGTTGCGAATGAGAAAGCGACTGATCCTTGCATCGCCTTCACGACATCAGGTGTGGGCTACATCGCTTTCACTGACGCCAACAATGCTGAGAAAGTATTCATTTACAGATAGTCTCTGTGCGTTTTTGATGGTGGCGCTGTTCCTTGGGGCGGCGCCATCTTCATATTCACGTCCCTTGAGGGTCGCTTTCGTGGGGGATCCGCAGGCGGACGGAACGCTGCAACTTGAATATTGCCGTAAAACCATCTACAAGGAACTTCGTGAGAGGAAAGACCTTGATCTGGTGATAGTTCTGGGAGATCTGGTGAACGACGATGTCTCGCTTTTGGAGCCGACCAAGGCCAGTCTGGATTCTCTGCCTTGCCCTTGGTTATGTGTGCCGGGCAACCACGACCGTGATGTCTATCCGAAGGTTGACGGCCGGAAGCGGCCCCGGGACATCAGCACCTACCGCAAGGTGATCGGCTACGAGGACACGACTTTCGTCAAGGGCGGCATCCGCTTCATCCTGATGAACGATGTGAGGCTCGGAGGGAAGGAATATGATGGCGGCTTTCGCAATTCGCAGAAGGTTTGGCTTGACTCTGTCCTGAGGGCGACACCAAGGAATATGCTCGCGGTGCTGTCCGTGCATATTCCCGTCACACAGTTCGCCGCCAAAGATTCCTTGTCCGCCATTCTGTCAGTTCATCCGAATATCCTTGTGATGAGCGGGCATACGCACAAGGTGGAAAGGAAATACCTTCATCTGGAAAATGCCGGAGCGGCCTCCGGTATGTTCAGTACCACTGGCAACGATGATCGGGAAATCCCTGAGGTTCAGGTCGGTGCGACTTGCGGACTGTTCTGGCTTGGAGTTCGTGGCGAGGACGGATTCCCGGATGCCACGATGGCTTGTGGCGCTCCGAGAGGTTACTTTGTCGCTGATTTCAAGCGGAACGGGAAATATTCATTGGCATATAAAGCTGTGCTTAGGGACGATGTCGCCTCGGTCTGGGTGTCGGGTGATTCCACACTCATAGTCAACGTTTTCGGTGGAGCACCGGACGGGCGTGTCTCGGTCAGGATTCCAGGACCCAAAGGGTGGCTGTCTGCTTCCCGTGAGGAAAGGCCTGCTCCTGAAGCCCTTGCGGTCATTGAACGGAACAAGTCAATTCCACGGAAAATCGGAAAGGTGCGTAATCCTGAATATCTTCCGATGAGAAAGACGAATTCTCCTCATGTCTGGTCCCGGGTTCTTGGCTCTGATGTTGATGTTCTCAAGGTCGGTACAGTAAAGATCCGCTACCGTGATCCAGTGATGAGATTCACGATTCAGGCCGATGTAAAACGTTGCCCGTAGGCTAATTCACCAAAAATGCTTATTTTTGCAGCCGGGAAAGTTGTTCGTGTTCCTTCCAATGTGTGGAGCCGCTTCATCCCGGTTTGTTTTTGTCTAAAGAAAGGCGGTTTTGGCAAGGAAAAAGCAAAGTTCTTCTGTTCCGGATCCGGAATATCTTAAAATGCGCAAGGCTTCCCTCCGGCGCACTCATCGTCAGGTGATCTACCTGAACGATAAGGAATTAGCTGCCGTGAAGGAGTATTGTGACCGTTTCGGTGTCAAAGAACGTTCCACAATCTTCCGCGAAGCCGCGATGGAGCGCATCCTTGCCCAGCTGGACGACAGCCATCCGACGCTGTTCTAGCGAACAGCGTCGGATTCTCCGACTTTCCTAACCCCCTGCACCCCCTTCCAGGGGGACAAACGGCCTTCCGGCCGGTCGGCAGAAGCCGCCTTGTCGCTTCGCTCCGGAAGTTCTGATGAACAGCGTCGGATTCTCCGACTTTCCTAACCCCCTGCACCCCCTTCCAGGGGGA
>SAMEA104315420__coassemble_310_pt1 | contig 37374 bp, 19 predicted proteins | sample SAMEA104315420__metabat2_high_PE_035 | metagenome-assembled genome bin SAMEA104315420 (sample SAMEA104315420) | gut metagenome | biome: Monkey gut; feature: monkey-associated habitat; material: faeces | place: China | collected 2013 | reverse complement strand
CATAACTGCAAAGAAAATGATTTTCAATGAATATTACAAATCCGTGAACTGATGGGCGATAGATGATGTCGGCATATTAACAAGTAAAAAGAATTTTGATATTTCCATTAAAATGTTATTTTTGCAATAAACACATATAGGCTATATGATCATCACACGCCTGTCGTTACACTCAAAAATGGTTCTGCCATTAATTTAAAACCGAATATAACGATGCATCTCTGATGAATCAGACACAGTAAAACATAACGAAAGACTTCGTCAAGAGCGATATTTCACATTACCGAATAGTATCGGGGGAAAATATTGCTATCTACATATTAAGACCGGTATGTTCAGATTTCATTTCTACCCGGATGAGAGTAAGCATTCGAGGAAGTACGTGCGTCGATAAAGTTTGACTGCAACTTGCATCAGTGTGATGCCGGTTGCAGTCTTTTTATGGGAGTGTGATATTCGTTCGAGTTACTTTGCAGACAAGGCGCGCCAGTTTCCGGGAAGAAGGTCTGCGTAGTCTTTCCCTGCTTGTTCGTATTCCGGGATCCGGCGCTTTTCATTGTCTATTACCGGCAATGTGCTCTCATCCACTTGAACATAGTCGCAGGCGACGTTGCAGCCGGCGTCTTGGATCATCGATTATTCCCTGAATGGTGTCCACAAGACGGCGCCAGCTATGGGTAGGAACCCATCCGGAACCTCTGCCCTGGCGTACTTCCGCTTCCACCAGAAGTACTGGTGCTCTGGAATGCCTTTCTCTTTCAACAGGGCCTTGATTGCTGTCCCTTTCTCCCGGGCCTCGCCCTGGATCTCTTCGATTTGTTCGCGTGTAAGCATGTCAGTTTATATTTGTGGCGCAAAGTTATATACCACTTAAGCAAACTGACAGTCGTACTTTATCGAATGCTTACCGAATGCTTACGCTTAGCGCCTGAGGGAACTTCGACAGGGTGGTGCTTTACAGAAAAATCCGGGTGGCCTGTGGGGAGGTCGCCCGGATTGGGAAAGGGACGCCAAGGGGTCACTTCCTTTTCAGGAGAGGGACACTGGCATATTCATAACTACTTCTTGATGAAAGTAATGCCATCGTTATTGTTGAACTTGTTGCCCTGATAAACAGCATCCCAGTTTGTACGGACATTCGCAGAGCTGATGTCAGCTGACTTGGACACGGCCACAGTGATCGCACAAATCGCATTGGCGGTTGTCTTAGCATCAGTGTTAAGATACTGAAGACCAGCCGAAGAGTTAGGCGAGTAATTCAAAGTGGTGAAGTCACTGCTTACAGTGAACCAGAGCCAAGTGTAGTCAGCTGTGTCGGTCGTTGAAAGATCCGGCTGAACAAAGTTCCAAGGAGTGGCCCAAAGTGATTTTGGAGTAGTTGTACCCATACCTGGCAGGAAGCAAACATACGGATAATCCGCAAGTTTACCGCTGTTATGAAGCTGACCAGCTGTGGATCTTGCGTCAAGGAACATTCCGACACGAGCCGTCATAGCCTCGTAGTCAATCGCCACAGTGGCATCCATAATTCCGTCATAGTACAAGCCTTTGACACCTATCTGATTAGTGTAGGTCTTGCCATCAACATCCTGAAGTGTCTCACCCTTCAACGGCTCTCCAAACACAATACCAGCAGTCTCGACAGCCGCCGAATTATCAGAAGACGCATAAGGAGAGGTGGCTGTACCAAACCTCTTTGACCAAAGGCTATAGTTGCCCTTGAAGTCGGCAGGACCGATCTGAAGCGCCTCAAAAGTAGAGCCATTGGCGAAGACGATCTTGGCGGAACGTGGCTTGCCGGTCTCGTTCTTCGTCCAGGAAATCTTCCCATCCGCGTAAGAAAGGAAGCCTTCAGTGACAGCGGCGGCGCCACCGTTAGGGAATTCAACAGAACCGGCCTCATCAGCGATCCACTTGGTTTCCATGGACACCTTTGTCACAGCTCTTTCCACAGTGTAGGCCTTTCCTGCGGCAATTGTCGCAGAAGGCTTAAAGTCAGCGAGGAAAGAGTCCTTATCAATGGTCACGAATATCTTTGAGTTCAGATCGTCGGCGGCCCATACAGCGGCGTAGGCGGTGACAACACCGTTGGCTACAGTCGCACCAAGATTCAGATCACCCTCCTCACTCTTGGCGCCGAGAACGCCACCGGAGATGTGGAGTTTATTGTGGATCTTGCCGTTGGCCAGTGTTACAGAGACAGCGGCCTTCGGGTCAACCTCGGTCCCTTCCGGAAGAGCGAGGCTGAACTTCAGCAGACTTGTCTTGTAGGAGAAAGGAATGCTGGCCGCAAGGGCGTCAGGGTTAGTGGAGGTCAGATCCTTGAAGTCAACGGCTCCGTAGATGACCTGATTGTTCAGGGCTGCGGTGAGGTTGGCCTGTGAGCTGATGTCGGACACAATGTCGTCACCACCATCGAAGTTCGTGGTGTTGGCGGTGTTCGCAAGATAAGCGATGATCTTTGTGGAACCTTCAGGGATGGACACAGCGGGCTGGCGGAAGCAAGCCGTCTTACCGTCAAAAGAGATAGATTTCGGATCGATGGCAAGTTTCGTCACCGGACCGGCTACCGAATTGTCAGCCTTGGCGAAGTATGCCCAAACCACATCCTCGTTGTTGAATCTTGCCTTGTAGCTGCCGTCCGTCGCCTCTGAATATGAAAGGCGGGTGTCAGGATCCCCGATAGTGGCGGTGATCGTCAATGTCTTCGCACCGTTCTCAGGAGCCACGACCTCGTTCTCAACCTTGTTGCAGGCGAGAAGCGAAGCGGCGAGAGCGAATATTGTCAATATTTTCTTGTACATAGTATTATCCTCCAAGATTAAAGTTTACCACCGTTGCCAAGGTCAAGGCCGTCGCCGATGCTGACCTTGCCGGTAAGAGAGTATTTAGGTCCAGTGGTCCAATCATAATAGAAGTCGTTTGTCGGCCACATAGCGTTAAGAGCATCAACAACATTGGTGCAACTTACGTTATTAACCTTAACCGCAGCAGCCAAGACACCTTCAGCGGTCGCTGAGCAGACTGTACCTTCTGTAACCTTTCTGGCTGACTCCGTGCCAATCGCATTCGCGGCCACACCTTCAAGATAGTATGAATATGAGCATTCAGCGTTGGCATTCAAAGACTTACCTGCAATTGCACCTAAAGTGAGTTCTACATTCTCTACAGGTGAACCAGAAACAGGTGTAACGGTTCCACTTGTGTAGCAATTGTAGATACGTCCACCACTGAATGCACCTGCTATTCCTCCTACTAAAGGTTTTGCTGTTTCGGCATTCGCATATTTGACAGCACCTGTATTCAGGCAATTGTCAAGACGAGATCCGCAACCTCCTTGTGTCTGATTAGTGCGTCCGCCGCCAAGAATACCACCCGCTCTGTCTGAATTTGTGATGATCTCACCGCGGTTTTCGCAGTTATTGATGTCAGTACGAGACTTTGTGCCTCTTCCATCAAAACAACCCATAATACCACCGACAAACTGACCACCGTGAATTTTACCAGTGTTAAGGCAGGCGTAAATCGGAATCGCAGTCCAATTGTTATTATCATAGGACTGACCTACAATACCACCTACATAAATACCAGACTGCGCTACGGAACCACCTTCCTTACCGGTCACAGTGACTTCACCATTATTTGTACAATAGTAAATCTCAACCCTGTTCGGCGCATTTGAGAAAGACCAGGTATGGCCTACAATACCACCTACACCCTGGGTGCCGCCCTCGGTACCGGCGACATTGACCTTACCGTTGTTCACACAATTCTTGATCGCGATGACTCTTTTTCCTGTCTTGCCGGCCGACCTTGCAGAACCGACAATACCGCCGGTCCAACCAGTTTTGAATGTGCCATTGACCTCACCATCGTTCTGGCAATTCAGGATGTTTGCATTGTCCCATGCGGATCCGACAATACCACCATTGACTCCGAATCCGTTACTTGAGACAGTACCAGTGTTCGAGCAATAGGAGACAGTGTACCAGCTTCCGTGTCCGAGGATACCGCCGCCCTTGTTGACACAAGTGACAGTCCCTGAGTTGGAGCAACGGCTTACAAAAGAACCATTCGCAAAGCCGACGATACCGCCGACTCCATTTAAATCAACGCCTTTGTCAGAAATATTATTGTTGGTCAAAGTGGCTTCAACCGCTCCGGAATTCTTTGAATTGGTGATGTTTCCTGTCCTGACAGAACCGCAAATACCTCCTACAGAACGGCCACCCTTGATGTTTCCCTCGTTTGAGCAATTATCAATAGCGAAGTTAGATTTGGAATCCACCCAACCGGCGATGCCTCCGACATAGCTGCTTGTTGATGTCACATTAGCCTTGTTGACGCAATTGGTGATCTTAGCACCGTTATCCGCATTGACGAGACCGCAGACACCGGCAGCGTCATCAAATGTTGAATTGACAGTACCCTCTACAGTAACATCGTGGATGTTGGCGCCCTCGGCGATGGCTCCGAAGAGTCCGCAGGATTTTCTGGCTGTCTGGTTGATGTTGAGGCTTACGGTCTTGCTGTTACCGTCAAAATCACCGATGAACTGCTTCTTGACATTGATGGAGGCATCGTAGTAACCGACAGGAGTGGTTACATTCTTGATGTTCTCCATCAGTCTCACATACTGATCCTTCATATTGTTACCGTCGTTCACATAATAAGCGAAAGCAAGGAAGTCAGCAAGGCTGGAGATCTGCCAAGGGTTACCCTGTGTGCCTTCTCCGGCAAGTGGCTTAAGAGCATCACCGATAGTTCCGAGATCATAGTAGGCATTGACTGCCAGTTCCTTGTCGGAAACCGTGGATTTACTCTCACTGGCGTTGTGAAGGTCAAGTGTAACGGCGGTCATAGTGAAACCTGCCGTGTAAGTTCCAGGAATGACGGTGGCATAGAAAGCGTTACCATTGTTTCCATCGACAGCGACAGTGACATCTGATGAATATGTGTTACCCTCGATTGTGCTGACAACAGGAGAACCTGATGTCATGTCAACACTGAAAAGTCCGGAAACCTTGTTGTTCACAGAGTTGATAGACACGACCTTCACCGCAGCTGCGGCATCGGCTGAAACCTTGAAGCGAAGGACTGACGTGACGTTCTTCATCTTCACATAGCGGTCTTCGGCGACGGCGCAAGCGATATTGGCACTGCCGAACAATCCATTTTGGTTGCTCGGAACCTCAAGAGTGAACTTCCCGTCCTTGACTTCTTTGGCGGCGGTGCAAGGATAGACAACATATATCTTACCCTCAAGAGTGGTGCTGAACTCGAAATATCTCTGACCGGCGAACTTGGAGTCAACCGTAAGGGTGTCTGATTCTGTTCCGTTGGTGACGAAAATCTTGTCACCCTCTGACCAGACTGTCTTACCCTGCTTGGTGATGTCGGTCTTTGTCTGGGTCTCCTCGTCAAAGGAGCAGGTGAAAGTCCTGAGCTCTCCTCTGGTCTGCCCGCCATCGAGAACCTCTTCACGGGCGCAAGCCGCTGAAGCTATCGCAAGAGCGGCCACGAAAAGCATTTTTATAGTCTTTTTCATCTTGTATTCAATTAAGGATTACTTGTTCCAGTCCCAACCCGGTTTGTCATAGTCCTCTGTACCGGATGAGTTGTCCGGCTGGGTTGGCTCCTCGCTCTTCTTTACCTCGACCTTGAGGATCTGCCAGGTACCGGCCTTCTTGCTCTCGTCGCTGACATACTTGAAAGCGATCTGGATTACAGAACCAATGTAAGAGTCAAGTTTGATCTCCTCGGAAGTCATCACCTCTGAACCGAGTTCATCAGGATAGGAGAATGTGATGGCTATCTGATTCCAACTGCCTCCATCCTTTCTTACCCAAAGGGAAGTCTGCTCTTTTGCAAGCTCGATGCCGGCGAAATCTCTGACAATGTGATCGAACACAAGGATAGGCTTCTCGGCGTTCTTAAGGTCAATCTTCTCTGTGTAGAGAGTGGCCTCGGTTGTGTAGTCGGCGTTCTTGTAGCCGGAAGCTCTCCAACCTGTCGAGGCGCTCCAAGACCAAAGTGCGTCAAACGCATAAGGGAATATCGCATTGTTGACAACCACCCCGTTCTCGGCGGTTTTGTAGTCGGCGGTGTAAGGGAATGCCTTCGTAGCGGCCGTGTCAGGGCTTGGCTCTGAATATTCCTCATACTTCACAAGGTAGGCATAGACAAACTTGCCGCCCTCATAGTAACCGATGATCGTGACTGTGCCGCGCTCCTTGACATTGTCAAGCTTGCCGCCCTGGGTGCCGTAAGCGACCTCAGAGGCACTGAGACCTGCGACCTGAACGGAGCCGGTGCCGTCAACGAGGTTGAACGAGCCATCGGACTTGAGGCTCTTCACAACTCCGGTGAGCTGGAAGCGCTGGTATTTGTAGATGTTCGCCAACTTGCTCATCGACGAAACGTCGATGGTCTGTACCTCAGGGATATATGCTTCCTGATTGATGGTGAGTTTCGCGGTGAGGGCACCGTCGGTCTGCTTGAATGTGACAGTGGCGGTGCGTTCCACATCCTCGTTCTTTGAGACGGTGACTTTCACAGGCTGGAGTTCCTTGGAAGGATCTCCCGCCATTGGTTCAACCTTAACCCAGGACGCCGAGTTCTCAACGGTCCATTCGACCGTGGCGGTGAGGTTCACTGTCTCGGAACCTCCGTCCACCTTGAAATTCAGCTCACCCGGATTAACCTTAACTGCAGGATCGCCGTAGCCGGGATCCTTTTTGCATGAGGAAAACGCGAAAATCGCGAGAACCGCTGCGGTCAGTGTTAACAAGTGTGATTTCATTGTGAATAAAATTTGTGATTAGAGATTAATGTTTTCTAAATATCATTTCCTGTTGAAAACAACCCCGATGTTGCCGTTGTCAACATTGAATTGGTAAACGTAGTTGTAGCCCGTAAGATTGCTGCCAAACTTGGAGTTGGCGGCAGTCACGTCCTCAGCCTTGAACGCCACTACAGAAATACCGATGATGTACGGACCGTAGCCTTTCGGATTGCTTGTCGACAAGGTCTGGGCTTTTGCCGGAGTGTAACTGAATGTCGTGAAGCTGGAATTGACATCGAACCAGATCCATTCGTAGTCAGGTTCTCCAAGGTCAGGAGTGTTGAAATACCACGGGGACTTGAAACTGCCAGGAGTCCAGGTTTTGCACATCTCCGGAAGGAATGCGACATAAGGCGCGGAGGCATCAACCGGAGACGGATCTTTCTGAGCCTTGCGCGCATCTGTGAACACACCGAAACGGACAGATTTGGCTTCATAGTCAATCTCCACAGCAGCCTCGGCTATCAAGCCTTTATGGTACAGTCCGTCAATTCCGAGATTATTGGTGTGGGACACTCCGGCTCCGTCCTTCAATGTCTCCCCTTTCAAAGCGCCTCCTATGGTCACATCTATAACCTTCTTGTCTGTAGCCACAGCTTTTGCGCCTTCGTTGTTGAACATCTTTGAGGTCAATGAATATTCCCCCTTGAAGTCCTCAACGGAAATCTGGGTCACCGAATATGCCTCACCGTTCGGAAGCGCGATGGTTGCCGTCCTTGGTCTGCCGGTGGTGTTGGCGGTCCAAGAGAGCGTGCCATTTGAATATGTCAACCAGCCTTCCGAAGCGTTACCTGCGCCTCCGGAGACCGACTTGCTGCCAGCCTCATCCTTTGTCCAAAGGCTGTTGGTAGTCGCTCCGACAACGAAAGTCTTCGTCAGCGGCTTCGCGGCGGCATCCCATGAGTCATAAGCCTCGAGGGTCAGCTCGTATGTCCCATCCGTAACGTCGCCGAGGGAGCGGGTCCACTCTTTCTTCATTCCGGAGGTCTTGGCGCTCTTGTAGAAGTCAGCGAGGATCTTCTTGGTTGTGACAACTGTTCCTCCTTTCCTGAGTGTCAGCACATAATGATGAACAAACTCGTCATCCGTGCCGGCGGTCCATTTTGCTATGGCGGCACCGTCAGCGACATCAACGCTGAGGGTTGATAGTGACGGAGCTGCGTTGGCGAGACTGCGGGTTGTGTGATTGTACTTCGTAAGGTGTCCCTTGTCGGATGTCGGATAAGAGGACACGATAGGCTCCCCGATGACATCCCTGTTGTGGAAGTCCATCCTCTGCACACGCATATTTCCGCTGGCGTCAAACTGGAGCAGGTTGCCCTGCGAGAAGTCATTGCAGTCCTGCATAACGGTGGCGCCGGACATATCCTCGTACTTGCCGTTCTCAAGCGCCATATAACGTACAGAGGCGCATCCGAAGACGGAGAAATCGCCCTGCCATACGCTGCGAGGGTCGTTGAGAGGGAAATGAAGATGACCGCCGAACACTACAGCCTGAGGGTATTTCCTCAAGATAGGACTCAACGCATCAGTCGCCCAGTAATGCGGAAGCGTGGAATCCCATATTCCTCCCTCCTCACCAAGACGACTGCCATAGACGGTGTTCTTTATCATCGGATGGGTGATGATGATGACGTACTTCTCAGGCTCAGCTGATGTGATGGCCGTCAATTGGTTGTCAAGCCAGGACACCACTGCGGGATCATAGACAATCGGCTGATCTCCGTTCGGGGAGACGCTAAGGATGTGGTAGTCACCGATAACGCAGTGACGGGCCTCGTACTTCGTCCTCATATTCTGGTCCTGATCCGCCTGGAAATATTCGTCGCCGAACATATTCCTCATATAAGCGGCGTCAGAAACCATCGTTGAAGCCCAAGCATATCGAGGGACATCGTGATTACCAATCGTGTAGATCATCGGAGTCTTCTTCACGTCAATCTCTGATTCGAGGGTCGATCTGAACAGGCTCAACTGATTGTTGCTCGGCTGATCAATCAGGTCACCTACCACAAGGACTCCGGCCATTCCGTTGGAATCGTTCTCAAGAGCCTTGGCCTTGAACTGCTGGAGAGCGGACTTCCATTTGTTCGCCTGTGCCTGCTGGTTGACGTGCACATCGCTGACCACACCAAGCGAAAGGACAATGTTGCTTGCGTCAAAGTTCTTTGTCTTGTCCGTCGGTTTTGTTATGACGAACTTGGCGGCGTTGTAGATCTTCCCTTTCTCCACTGTGAGTGAAGAATTGTTTTTGGAGTAGCCGATCTCCTTTCCGGCACTATTGTATACCCTTAGTGTATAACCTTTAGTGAGTTTTAGTCCTGGATAAAGCCCGAACCAATAGGTCTTTCCCGGCTCGATGGTCTTCTTCATGGAAGTCGTGGACTCAAACGCAGGGGTCGTGTTGCCGTTGACATTCATACCGCTGAAGGACACAAGCATGTTCTTGCTGATTCTTTCAGAGTTGTTGCCTTCGAGTACAACGTATGATGCGGCAGGCTCGTCAACCTTGAAAGCGAGGAGCGAGAATATGTTCTTGAATACAAACTTCCCGGAACCGTCCGCGCAGCTTGCCACGGTGACGGTCGGCTTCTCGATGGCGTTGCCGTCAAGGTTGCCGGTTGACCAGTTGGATTTCTGATAGGTCTCCACTCCCGTGCCCGGGATCATGGCGTAATAGCCAGATGCTCTGGCAGGAAGAGTGCCGTTGGAGACAAACTTGGCGGTACGCCCGTCAGACGAGATGTCTGTGGCCTTGATAGTTTCTGTTACAAGTGTTTCGCCATAAAGACAAGCGACCTCTATCACATCACCGTCTGTCCAAGTGGATTTGAATTCCGGAGTCGCAGTGTCCTCAAACGAGGCGGTGAACTCAACCGATTCCGGCTGAAGCTCTCCGGCTGCCATGACTTTTCCATTCGGGACTGTGAGCCTGTCAGAATAGACAGACTTGCTGACAACCTTGCCAGAAGCGTCATAGGCGGTGATTGTGTAACCTTGCTCAAGAACCGTTCCCGGAATGAGGCTGATATAGAATGATCCAGCGGAAGTGACATCGACCTTGATGGATTTCTGCGCCTCAAACGAAAGCATCGAGGCCGGAGAAACAGAATAGTCAGCAGTAGAGACCGTGGCGTCATAGTTCAGATCCTCTCCATTGTTGCCTTTCAGTTCGATGGACTTGACGGAAACATCGGAAACCTCCACCTTGAGGAACGAGAATATATTCTTGAAACTCAAGGACGAGGAGCCTTTGCCGCACTTCGCCACCGCGATGGAGCGGGTCGAAAGCGCAGAGGACGAGATTGTCCATGAAGATGTTGGATCACATCCGGTGACTCCTGTCTCCGCGATGAAGGCGTAATATTCATCGCAATCGGCCTTCAGGCTTCCTTTCGAGGTGAAGGTCGCGCTTGTCGAAGATATTGATGAAGCCTTGATGGTTTCAGGTGTGGACTTGCCATCCTTTACTCCGATTACCTGAATGGCGTCGCCCTCGGCCCAGACTGTCTTGAACGGAGTGGAGGCGGAAGCGTCAAGCGTGGCCGTGAATGTTGCGGCTTTCACTTCCGGTTCCGGCTCCGGAGTCGGCTCCTGCTTCTCTTTGCAGGATGCAGCCGCAGAGAGAAGCACAAGAGCCGAGAGTAGTATTGAATGATACATTTTCATCTGGTCCGCCGTTAATCAGCCAACGAAGGGATATAACCGTAAGGAATGAGCTCCCAAAGATCGATGAAGCCGTCTTCGGCGTTCCAAGAATTTTTGAACACAATAGCGATGTAACGGCCGGTGGCGCCCTGGGTCACATTCACTGAATATTGGTCCGCAGATGTGGAGAGTGTCCCGCCGATGAACGGGATACCGAAATTCTTCTGATAATCAGCATCATCAGGATTGTAGTAGGATGAACCGACATAGATTGTGTAATCCTTGATATAACGCAGTGATGCCGCCGTGTTATTCTCGCAGAAGGTAAATCCCGTGAAAGCGAACTCTTCTCCGGCGGAAGTCTGAGTGTCAACAGAAAGGATTTTTGGGAATGCTTGTTTGTTATTATCAGATTTGGAGCTGTGCCAGCTGTATGCCGGACGATCATACCTGCCGTCAATAATCTTCTCTGGAGTGTTGATTCCGAAATACTGTCCGTTTGTGGCGGTAACATTCCAACGGCTGCCGTCAATCTGATAGGAGATGCCGTCAACAGACTTTGTCCAAGTGCGCCAAACCGTATCCTTTCCGGCCTTAGGACAGAAAGAGGAAGAATATTCAAACCTCTTGCCCTTCATGGCATCCTTGAAAGTGACTTCGTTCTCTCCTGGTTTGAGGACAGTCTCGCTTTCAACCCATTCATCCTGAAGATTCTTGTAGCGGAATCTTGTAGCGACCATCTCATCGGTGGCCTTGGACATCACGATTTTTGCGTCCCTGCCTTCCATCCTTGCGGAAGTGACAGTTCGCTCGGAGCGGGAGACCATCCAGCCATCTCCGTACGGAGAGACCGTAATCTCTGCGGCAAGGGACTTGTTGCCTACATCATCATAATTGACAATGTCAAATGTGTAGGATCTGTCCTCGAGCTCTCCAACTTCTATGGAAACCTTGCCATCAGGGTAATCAGCATAGTCCACATCGATGGATTTCGCATAATTATCCCAGAACAGAGTGGCTGTCCGGACCGCCGGATCCATCGGTTTTTCCCAATTGACAATGACATTTTGGTAGCCGATGACGGAGGACAGGTTAATGGCCTTCGCAGGGTAGTCATAGCCGCCCTTCTTGACCCATTCCTTATAGATTTCATCCTGACCTCCGCAAGAGACCGCCAAAACGGCCAAAACCGGCACTGTCAGAATATTGAATGCTATCTTGTTCATATTCATAGTCTTTAAGTATTATAAGGATTCTTTCACAACCTCACCGTAAGGTGTGACCTCACCGAACTGAAGAGCACCGACAGTAGCGTCAGGCATCGCCCAGGAGGCGAAAGATGTGAGAACGACCCTCAAATAACGAATCTGATCATAGGCGTGAGGATATTCATCGCTGTTCAGCTCAAAATCATTGCCTCCGTTGAATGCCTCCACGTCTTCCGGTGTGACAATTCCGACTGAACCGTCAGGATTATAGCCGGAAGGTTTGTACTGAACGAATTTGCCAAGGCAGAACCAAGAGTCGTCAAAACCATGCTCGCCCTTGCCCTCTTTTCCTGAAGGGTTCATGCTGCCCCAGAACTCGAAGTTGCGCGGGTGCGCGTCACCGAAAAGTTCCGGATAAGCGATACGCGGGAGTGTCGCGATACGGCTGAGCGCAGCCACACAGCCGAGGTCGATCGTGAACCAGCAAGGAATAGGAACCTTGTCAACCGCCAGAAAGTGGCCTGTCGAAGATGCGCCGGATCCATCCCAAAGGCCTTTGAGAGGATAAGTTGAGCGTTCATCCTCCATAGAGAAGACATTGTCATCCTCAAGATACGCACCTTTGAACCCGGACTTAGGAATCTGCACTTCCAGCGCCGGAGTGAGCACTGCGGTCAGGGTGTCGGACACATTGCCCCAACGATCTCTGACATAGACTCCGAAGATTGCCTCTTTAGGCTCGATTCCACGTCTTGTTAGAGTGATGCTGTCACTGGCCGTGAACAGAGTCGTGACCTCCTTCCATTTGATTTCAGAGACAGGCTTACCGGCATTGTTGACATCCCCGTCACGAAGGATGCAGACGGCGATGTTCGCCTTGCTCTCATTGCCTGTGATCTTCACCTTGACACCGCCCGCGGCTGAAATGATAGTCGGGGAGACAGTCTGTATCGCCGGTTTCAAAGGGTTGAATTTGACTGTGACAGGGGTTGATTTATCTTCATTGATGTTGAATGAGCAGACTTGAATCTCATGTTCCTGGGTGTCAGCGAAGCCTTCAACCTCCAGGCTATCGACATATCTGGAGATTTTGGATTCGACTTCCACTCCGCCACGTTTATAGGTGGCAACAACGCCTTTTATGTTCTTGTCATCAGGGATCCTGACCCAGAGGACAGCCCCACCGCTCGTTGGTTTGACACCGGTGACCTCAACTGGCTGTGGAGCCGGGAGGTCCTTGTCGAGCTGGTCAATTCTGCCGTGATTGTCCTCGGCACAGCCGGAAACCAGCAGCAAAGATGCGATTAATGTTGTTGATAATAATATTACTTTTTTCATTTGCGATGATTCTTAAGTTACCAACCGATGTTCTGCACAAGGTTAGGGTTAATCTCAATGTAGCTTGTCGGGATTGGCCAGAAGTAGTCTTTCAGTCCGAACTTCTGTTCATAGATGAACTTCTTTACGTAGTAGTCCTCAGGCAAAGCGGATACAATGTCGAATCCGTATATTCCTTTCTGGTACTCGGCGGCGGCCTCCTTCCATCTGCGAAGATCCCAGAACCTCTGACTTTCGAAAGCCAGTTCGTTGAGACGCTCCCTGTGGATGATGGCGCGCATTCCGACCTTTGTGTTGTAATAACCCGGGCTGTTGCTGTAGGTGTCCCAGGCGGTCTTCACGTCAGGGATCTTCGCGCGCTCACGGACGGCGTTGATGTACTTGAACAGGTCATCACTGTGCGCTCCGTTCGGGCCTTCCGCCTCGTTGATCGCCTCGGCATAGAGGAGGTAGAGGTCGGACAGACGGATCATCGGCCAAGGGTACCATGTGGTGCCGGAGCCGGTGAATGTGTTGTTGCCAGTCCAGGTCGCCTGAATCGGGAAATGCTTCTTCGGGAAGAATCCTGTCACCGGACCTGTCTGGTTGCCTCTCTTGGCATGTGTACCACCCATCCTGCAGGCCACATAGTGAACATCCTCCGGTTTGAGGTCGTTGAAGTTACCAAGCTGCCCGAGCCAGTTGCCTCCGTCGAATCCGAGAGAGGCGTAGTACCTCGGCTCTCGGTCGAAGTTGAGCTTGATGGTGGTGTAGCCCTTGCAGATGTAGTAGGCATGCTGGTCATCGCCGACACGCAGATCCATCGGGTTGATGTTCGCCCATTCGGAATCGTTGGCGATAGGAAGCCCGTGCACGGTGTAGAACTGCTCGGCAATCTTGAGCGGAACGCCGATGAATATGTAGCCTCCGAGCATGTCGGTGAACCCGTTGAGGATCGGCATGCAGAGCTTGTGGTACATATTCATTGTTTGGGGATTCGGCTGTGTGTTGCCCCAGATGAGCTCGCTGTTCCACTTCTGGTTGAATGCGTTGCGGAGGGTCAAAGTGGTCTTGAGGGAGTCTGTCATGCGGTAGGTGATGTCATCGCCCTCGTAGAGGGAGATGTTGGCCTCCTCGGAGACTGCGATGGCCTCGCGGCAGGCCTCCATGGCGGCTGTCCAACGGACGAGCTTCTCATCATCTGTCTTCTCCGGAAACAGCCTCGTGGTTCCGTCTGTGTCCACGAGAGCCGCCTGTTCGGAGTTGCCGTTGAAAAGCGGGCTGGCGGCGTAGACCGCTACCTTGGCCTTGAAGGCGGCACAGATGGCCTTGTTGACGCGACCATATTCATCAACCGATGGATTGATGAGCGGAAGGTCAGGCATCGCCTTGTCCAGAAGTTCAATGATAAAGTCAAAGCATTCATCGATGTTGTTGCGGTGGACACGAACCTCATCGACAGAGGAGTCGATAGGGAGGCTCTCGCGTACAATCGGGACCGGTCCCCACTTGCGGACAAGGTTGAAGTGGAAGTAGGCCTTGAGGAATGTCACCTCGGCGATCCACTGCGCCTTCTCCGTCTCATCCATGTCCGGGACCTTACCGATGTTGTCGACAAAGATGTCACAGCAGCGGATTCCTTTGTACATTTCTGCCCAGTCGTTGGCGAACACGCTGTTGGCGGTCATGTTGCCTCTGGCGATGTAGGACATCGTGAACGGCACACGGCCGGTGGTGTTGGTCGTGGTACGGCCATAAAGATCCCAGTACTCATCGCTTCCGAGCATGGCCGGGTCGTTGCCCATAGAACCCTCAAGGGTCATGTAGGAATAGCAGGTGGCCAGATAGCGGATAGCCGAGGACCTGAGGTTGAACGCGGTCTCGATCGACGGCAGACCGTCGTCAGGAACCACGTTGAGGAAGTCGTTGCAGCTCGCCGACCCCAGCAGCAAGGCCGCGGCCGCAAGGGAGGACGCTATTGATTTATGAATATTCTTGCACATGTTCATAGTCGAAGATTATTTGAATGTCACGTTCACACCGATGTTGAAAGTCCTCTGGATCGGGTAGTTGAATCCCTCTCCGGCGAGCTCCGGATCCCAGAGTTTGAACTTGCTCCAGCACAGGAGGTTGTTGCCCTGGAAGTAAACGCGGAGATTGTCGATGTGGATCTTGTTGGTAAGCTTCTGAGGAAGGGTGTAGCCGAACTCCATCTGCTTGAGACGGACGAAGGAGCCGTCCCTCATCCACCAGGTGCTGACCTGTGTGTTGTTGTGGTTCTCGTAGGCGCTGTAGCGTGGGTAGAGGGCGTAGATGTCACGGTTGTCCTCGCTCCAGTGGCTGTCGGAATAGGCCTTCAGAAGCTGTCCGTTGTTGACAAACGGAGCTGTTCCATACTTGTTGTACTTCGTGCTGTAGGCGCTTGTGGCGTCAATCCAGAAAGACTCGCGTCCCAGACCTTGGAAGAACACCGAGAAATCGAAGCCCTTGTGACCGAGGGACACACCGAACCCGTAGATGATCTCCGGGGAGGTCGGATAGCCGATCGGCACCATGTCCGCGTTGGTGATCACACCGTCACCGTTGACATCGGTGTACTTGATGTCACCTCCACCGTACTGGCTACCGAAAGCGGCCTGCGAAGGGCTGTTGGCGGCATCCTCGTCATCGACGAACAGACGCTCGGCGATGTAACCCCAGGTCTGCCTGATCGACCTGCCTGCGTGCTGGCGGTAGGACTCCGGATAAGTAGGCTCCTCATAGACATCATACTTACCGGTGGAGTAGGTGAAGTTCGCCCTCGCGGACGCCCAGAGGCCGCTGGCCCAGGCCTGCTTGTAGTCGGCCTGGATGTCGATACCCTTAGAGCGGGCCTGGCCGATGTTGCCGTAGACGGCGGCCTGGAGACCCATGGTGTTAGGGATGTCGGCGCGCTGCATGAATATGTCGGTGCGGTGCTCGGTGAAGTACTCGGCGATGATGTCGAGCTTTTTGAATAGACCCAGCTCGAGGGCGTAGTTGCTCTTATAGGACTTCTCCCAGGTGATGGCCTCGTTGGCGTAGCGCACGACTCCGATACCGCTGTAGCCCACGTTTCTGGTCTCGCCGAAAGATGCTCCCAAACCACTGTTGTTCATGCTCATCTCCGACAGGTAGTAGAAACGGTTGGAGCTTGAGCCGATGTTGTCGTTGCCGACAAGACCGTAGGAGTAGCGCAGCTTGAGATTGCTGACCACCTTGGTCAACGGCTTGAACCACTTCTCGTTGGACATCATCCACGCGAGACCCGCCGAAGGGAAGAATCCCCAGCGGTGGGATTTGTGGAAACGCTCGGAACCATTGTAGCCGAAGTTATATTCAACAAAATACCTCTTGTCGTAGCCGTAGGTGAAACGTCCGGAAAGGCCGGCGTTGCGCGATGGCAGGGACAGCTGGAGTGAGCCGGCGTTGGCGGTCAGGGACTCGCTGGCGGTGAAAACCAGAAGTCCTGTCACGTCGTGCTTTCCAAATGAGCGGTTGTAGTTCAGGCGGGTCTCGGAGTACATCGTGTTCTTCACCGTCTTCCCACTCTCGGAATATGTCAGGTAGTCCGTTCCGTTTTCGTTGATGCGGTTGACGTGGTACTCTCCCGTGTAGGAGTCGTAACGATCCAGCCTGTACCAATAAGGATTGAACTGGCGGTTCACTGTAAATTCGGACAACCTTGTGAGGTTGAACAATGTCATGAACGACAGACCCTTGGTGATGAACTTGAGATCCTGCTCAAGCTGTACGGCGGCGATCATCTGGGAGCGCTGGTAGTTCTTGTAGCCCTTGACAAGGTTGGCATAAGGGTTGATGTAGGAGCCATCCTCGTAGTTACCGAACATGATGTGCTGGATCCCCACGTGCTCGTCGTCCACCGGGTAGTAGGCTGGGAAGAGCACAGGGTCGGAGTGCATGACCTGGCGATAGACATCGCTACCTCCGTTCAGAGGGCCTTGATAGTCCCTGAAGTTACCGGTCAGGCGGACAGCCAGCTTCGTTGTCGGGGTGACGTTGATGTCCACGTTGGAGCGCAGGGTGTAGTTCTTGTCGTCGATGTTATTGTTGAAACTGTTGCGCTTATCGACTTTCAGAACACCCGTGTCCTCGGTGTAGGCACCGGACACATAGTAGGTCGCAACCTTGCCTCCACCACGCGCTGAAACGTTTGCGCGGTAGCTAGTGGCAAAATCCTTGAAAAGCATATCGTACCAATCGTTGGCCGGATAGATGAGGCGGTTGGCGCCCGGTTTTCCGGTCTGCTCGATCTTGTCGTAGGTGTACATCAACTCTCCAAGAGGGTCACGGGTGGAGATGGCCTCGTTGTACGACTTCATGTAGGTCACAGGATCAGCCAGCTCGACCACATCGGTCGGGGCGGAGATCGAGGTCTCGACACGGGCGAAGATTTTCGCCGGGCCTTCCTGACCGCGCTTGGTGGTCACGAAGATCACACCGTTGGCTCCGCGGGCTCCGTAAAGGGCCGTCGCCGTGGCGTCCTTCATGATCGAGAAGCTCTCGATGTCGTCCGGCTGAAGGCGGGCGAGGTCAGTGGAGGTAAGCTCGATGTTGTCGATGAGGATCAGAGGGCTGGTGTTCGCGCCGAACGTGGTGATACCACGCACGAAGAAGTCGGCGTTGTCCTGTCCAGGCTCACCGGTACGCTGGTAGGCGATCACACCTGCCACGTTTCCGGCCAAGGCGGTGGTGAGGTTGCTGGAAGGAACCTTCAGGGTCTTGACATCAACCGTGGAGATGGAGCCGATGACGCTCTCCTTCCTCTGTTTACCGAAGGCGACCACAGTCACCTCGTCAAGTTCGTTTGCCGCGTTTTTGAGTTTCACGACGAAGTTGGTCATAGTACCGACCTGCAGAACCTGAGTCTCCTTTCCAAGGCACTCAAACTTTAGCTTGTCGGTAGGCTTGACACCGGTCAGCTCGAACGAGCCGTCAAGGTCGGTCATCACACCTCGGGTGGAACCCTCGACGGAGACCGTCGCTCCCGGCATAGGCTCGCCAGTCTCCTCCTCGTAGATCACACCCTTGACGGTCTTGGTCTGGGCCACGGCCGCAACGGTGCTCAGGATGAGCGCAAGCGTCATTGCGATCTTTTTGAAAGACATAAACGTTTTTATAAAATTTGTTGTTTAATTAAAGTGTTACCTATCTTTAATATATGAGTCCTACTTGATAATAAACCGATTTAACCAATGCGTACCAAAAACTCTTGGCGCAAAGATATGAAAAACAAATTTAGCCACAATTTAACAAAAAACAATAGTTTTACGTATATTTGACCTATGAAATTTAAATTGTTTAACGCAGGACTGTTCCTGCTTCTCTGCGTCGAGGCAGCCGCGCAGCAGCCTTCCTCCAAGGCATGTTATGTCGATCCTTTCATCGGCACCGACGGAATGGGACACACTTTTCCGGGGGCGTGCGTGCCTTTCGGCGGAGTCCAGCTTAGTCCTGACACGGACACCATCCCTCACAATGTGAACGGGAAATACCAGCCGAGGGCTTATGAATATTGTGCCGGCTACCGTTACTCAGACCCTACGATCGTCGGGTTCAGCCACACCCACTTCAGCGGCACGGGACACTCCGACCTGGGCGACATCCTCCTGATGCCGACCACGGGAGCGCTGAGACTGAACCCCGGCACGGCGGACAACCCTGACGGCGGCTACCGCAGCCGCTTCTCGCACTCCACGGAGAAAGCCTCGGCGGGACGCTACGAGGTGACGCTGGACGACTATGACGTAAAGGCTCGTCTGACCGCCACCACGAGAGTCGGAGTCCATGAATATTCATTCCCGAAAGGAGTTGACGGGCAGGTTATTCTGGATCTCATCCACGGAATCTACAACTACGACGGCAAGACCCTCTGGGCGGAGGTTCAGGTGCGGAACGACACCCTCCTGACCGGCTACCGCATCACCAACGGCTGGGCCCGCACGAACTACACCTACTTCGCGATCTCCTTCTCGCAGCCTATCACTGAATATGGCTACGCGGACCGGGAGAAGATCAATTATAAAGGAGGCTGGAGCAAGTTCGACCAGTACCACAACTTCCCGGCGATGGCCGGACGCAAGCTGGTGGCCTGGTTCAAGTTCGCCACTTCCAGGAACCCGGAGCTGACCGTGAAGGTGGCCCTGTCGGCGACCGGTGCGGAGGGCGCACTGAAGAACCTTGCGGCGGAGGCCTCCGGGAAGTCTTTCGACCAGATCGCCGCCGAGGCGACATCGGCTTGGGAAAAGGAACTCTCGCAGATCGATGTCCAGGGAACCGAGGACGAGAAGAGGATGTTCTACACTTCCCTTTACCACACGATGATCAACCCGTCCGTCTACATGGACGTGGACGGGAAGTACAGAGGCCTCGACCACGAGATCCATCAGGCCGACGGCTTCACGAACTACACAGTGTTCTCACTTTGGGACACCTACCGTGCCGAGCATCCGTTCCTGGCCCTGTTCAAGCCAGACCGTGACAGGGACATGGTGGAGTCGATGCTGGCCCACTACGACCAGAACGTGCTGCACTTCCTTCCTGTCTGGAGCCATTGTGCCAACGAGAACTGGTGCATGAGCGGCTACCATGCCGTCCCTGTGCTGGCCGACGCCATCACCAAAGGGCTGGACATCGACCGCGACCGCGCCCTTGAGGCGATGGTAACCACCTCAAAGGCAGACTGGTACGCCGGGCTTGGGGAATATATGAGGCTCGGCTACGTGCCTTACGACAAGATCTCCACCGCCGCCAGCAACACGCTGGAATATTCCTACGACGACTGGACCATCTGGCACACCGCCCGGCTCGCGGGTAATGACAAGGTGGCCGATGAATATCTCGCACGCGCGCAATATTATAGGAATGTCTTTGACACGGAACTCGGTTTCGCCCGTCCGAAATACGCTGACGGCTCCTTCAAGAAGGATTTCGACATCATGCAGACGATGGGCGAGGGCTTCATCGAGGGCAACTCGCTGAACTTCTCTTTCCACGCCCCGCAGGACGTTTTCGGCGTGATGGCGCTGATGGGTGGCGAGAAGAGGTTCATCTCCGCGCTGGACGAACTCTTCTACCATGATCTTCCTGAATATGCCTACGCAACCAACGAGGACATCACAAAAGACTGCCTGATCGGTGGCTACGTACACGGCAACGAGCCGAGCCATCATATTCCTTATCTCTATGCCTGGACAAGCCAGCCGTGGAAGACACAGTACTGGATGAGGGAAATCATCAACAGGATGTATCGTCCTGATATTCACGGATTGGGAGGGAATGACGATTGCGGTCAGATGTCCGCATGGTACATCTTCGGCGTGCTTGGATTCTATCCTGTCTGCCCCGGAAGCGACCAGTACGTGTTCGGCGCTCCGTACCTTCCGTACGCCCGTATCGCCCTTCCTAACGGCAAGACCCTTGAGGTGAAGGCCGCCGGCGTGAGCGACACGAACCGCTATGTCAAGAAGGTACTGCGCGACGGCGTTGAGTTCAAGAAACGCTACATCACCCACGATGACCTCCTCCAAGGAGGCACCCTCGAGTTCGTCATGGCCTCCAAGCCGAACAAGGCCCGCGGCCGGAAGCCTGCCGACAAGCCATACTCGCTTTCCGCAAAAGCAAAGTAACTTCCCGCAAAGGGTAAACCTCTGTTTCACAGTATATTAAGCGAAGTCCTTCAGCTGATATCAGCTAAAGGGCTTCGCTTTTGTAATTGATTTTCAATCGCTTACTCCCCACTGCGTTCGGAGAAAGTTTTTGGGCGCTGTGCAGCTCTTCGGTTCTGATACGCTGGTGGTCGCTGAGCTCGTCAAAGCGTCTGCCAGCGTACGGCAACAGAGTCTGCCGAACCATGGTTTGTGAGCCCGAACCATCGGGCTAGCCGCTTAGATAGGTTCCAAGTGGTATTTAGTAACCTTCAAAAAATAACCTGCATCATCTTAAGGAATCTTTTCGGTATATATCTCTTTTCTCATCAGTCATGTGCCACCGGCACACTCCTTCTTCAAAAAAAGATCTATCCTCGAAAATCTTCTCTTAATCTGAAGCAACTTATTTTTTTCATGTTACTTAAGGGAGTAACAACCGAAAATATTTCTGTTTTTTATAATCCGTATATGTTTCTTTTCGTTTTTTACATTTATTGTGCATATTATTGCTGTTCAAATGTTTGTTTAAAATTTGAACTATGTATTTCAATGAAAAGAGACAAGAGCTCGCTCCGTTCGTCAACCTGCGGAGCGACGTGGGCTTCAAGGCCGTGTTCGCGGACAGGAACAACAAGGACATCCTCATCGGGGTGCTGAACCAGATCCTGCCTCCCGAGGCGAGGATCGAGGACATCAAGGAATATTCCGACCGGGAGCAGCAACAGGATGTGATCTACGGGAAGAAGACGGTGCTCGACCTGGTCTGTGTGGACAAGGACGACAGGACGTTCATCGTGGAGATGCAGGCCTCGGAGGAGGACAGCTTCTTCGAGAGGTGCGTCTATTACGCGTCAGGACTGTACCATCTGGAACTGTCGGAGGGGGATCTGTACGGGAAGCTCCACCCGGTCTATGTGGTCTCCTTCCTGAACTATCGCCTGAGGCACGACGACGAGTCGCTCTGGGACACCGACCACCTCATCTCCTACTGGCAGTTCACGGAAAAACGCACCGGAATGGTTGCGAATCAGACAATTAGTGTTATCTTTGTGGAGATGACACTGTTCACCAAGACGCTGGAGGAGTGCGTGACGGAGTCCGACAGGCTGTTCTACATATTCAGGAACAGCGGTGGCTTCCAAAAGATTCCGGAGTGGATCGAGGAGGCCGGAGGAATCTCCAGACGGCTCGCCGAGGCGTGCGAGGTGGCGGCGTTCGACAAGGAGAAGAAACTTAAATACGAGATCGACAAGATGAACGAGAGGGACATTCTGGCGCAGCGCGTATTCGCCGAGCGCAAGGGCTTCGAGAAAGGCTATGCCGACGGAGAGGCCAAAGGAATCGCAGATGGCATGGCCCAAGGTATGGCCCAAGGTATGGCTGAAGGCATGGCCCAAGGTAAGGCTGAAGGAATAACCGAAGGTAAGACCGAAGTAGCCAAGGCCATGCTTGAAATCGGTATGCCGATAGGGCAGATTCTACAGTTGACCGGGCTTACCGAGAAACAGGTAAAGGCATTAAGGTAATGACCCGAAAAGCAAGGCGACCGGTGATCCCGGTCGCCTTGCTTTAATAAGCAGGTTTAAAGTTAAAGAGGGCTACCTTGCGAAATACTTGCTCTCTCCGGGAATTGAAGGCAGCAAGGGATGCCGTAAAATCACGTGAGGATGAAATCCTCAACTACTTCATCGACTATTCCACCTATGTCGGTGCCGAATCCTTCAACTCAAAAATAAAAGGCGTCCAGGCTCAACTCAGTGGTGTGTCTGATCTTACATTCTTCATGTTCAGGCTATGCATAATCTTTGGGTAACCTCCCACGAAACTTTGCAGGTGGGCCGTTTTTGTTCATCGTCCAGTTTAGTAAAAACAAATGTATAATTGATTATCAATTAAACAGTGCCATTAAACAGCACCATCAACAATTGTGTTGTCAATTTAATGACTATTATGCTGCAAAAATATAATAACACACCTAAACTTTAAGTGAATATTTGATAAAATAACTTTGATTTTTGACCACCGCAATCCTTTTCGCACCTTTGGCGGCCCTCATGACAAACCGTCTTAAGAATGCTGTTGAGTCGAGCCGAGACATTGATGAATATTCCTAAACTGGACGATTAGCAAAACCATTTCGCATGAGGAAATTTCTTCATATCGCTCTACTATTGAGTATTGCCCTCTCCGCGCATGGACAGAAAAGGCCCTATGTCGCTCCAGCTGAGGAAGATGTTCGTGCGAACATAGCACAATGGCAGGATCTGAAATTCGGTATGTTCATCCATTGGGGAACCTACAGCCAGCTCGGTGTGATTGAGTCCTGGACAATCTGTCCTGAACTCACGGAATGGGAATACAAAGGGCGCCCTGAAGGGATGACCTACATGGAGTATCTTCGCTTCTATGAACACCTTAAAGGCACTTTCAATCCTATTCACTTCGATCCGGACAAATGGGCTGAGGCGGCCGAATATGCCGGGATGAAATATGTCGTGTTCACAACAAAGCATCATGACGGCTTCAACATGTTCGACACCAATCTTACAGATTACAAGGTGACGGACGAAGGATGCCCCTTCCATTCCAACCCTCGCTCCAACATCGCAAAGGAGGTTTTCAACTCGTTCAGGGCAAAAGGCCTGAAGGCCGGCGCTTATTTTTCTATCGCCGACTGGCATAACAATGACTATTGGTGGAAATTCTTTTCTCCGAAGGATCGCTACATAAATTACGATCCCGCCAGATGGCCGGAGAAAATGACCTCTTTCGAGGATTATGTCGAAAGCCAGGTCAGGGAACTGACGAACGGAGATTACGGGAAGATCGACCTGATGTGGCTGGATCTGTGTGAAATCTCCGAGACTTACGAGATCCACTTCCCTTGGGGAAGGATCGCCGCTGCGGCAAGAGAAGGGCAACCGGGAATGATAACGGTGGCAAGGGGAACCCACTCCGCCTACGAGAATTATCTGACATCGGAGCTCAAGATCCCGACGGAAGTCTGGAACTGCCCTTGGGAGGCGTGCATGCCGATGACGCAAAGCTGGTCCTACAATAGGCAGCCGAAGTACAAAAGCACACAGACGCTTCTGAATATGCTCGTTCAGGTTGTCTCCAGAGGGGGCAACTTCCTGCTCAACGTCGGCCCGGACCCTCTCGGAATATTGGATGATGAAGTCTATGCCCGTCTGCGCGGGATCGGAGACTGGATGAAAGTCAACTCCGAAGGGATCTACGGAACCAAGCCCGTCGCTCCCCATCATGTCGGGAATGTCTATTTCACGGCGAAGGATGAATATGTCTATGCGTTCTACGCCGCCGAGGATGGCGACAATAATATTCCTGACAAGATATTCATTGGAGACGTTGTGCCACAAGGCTCATACGTGACGATGCTTGGCTCGAACGTCCGCCTGAAGTGGAAGAAAGGTTCTGATGGGGTCTATGTGAATATTCCCGAATCATTGAGGAAGATTGCACCTTGCGACTATGTCTTCTGCTTGAAGATCAAGGTATGACACAGGCCTGAACTTTTGGGATTGATAGATACAACCACTATTTATTTTTTGTTTTATGGGTAAACGATTAATTACGATCTTGCTTGTACTTCTGACAATCGGGGTACAGGTATTCGCCCAGTCCGCCGTGTCCGGAAAGGTCACGGACAAGACTGGAGAACCTCTGGTCGGTGCCGGTGTACTCGTCAAGGGGACTACGAGCGGCACAACTACTGACCTCGACGGAAAGTTCAGCCTCCAAGGGCTCAAGCAAAACGCCGTCCTTGTCTTCTCCTCCATCGGCTACGAGACTCAGGAAGTCACGGTCGGCAATCAGACGGTGATCAACATCACTCTCACCGAAGAGGCGGAATTCCTCAACGATGTGGTCGTTGTGGCTTACGGTACGGCGAAGAAGAGAGATCTTACCGGCGCGATGTCCTCAATCAAGGGTGACAACATCAAGGCGCAGAATGTGTCTTCGGTCTCACGTGCTCTCGAAGGAGCCGCACCTGGTATCCAGCTGTCTTCTGTTGACGGCCAGCCTGGTATCGACATGGCCATCCGTGTCCGTGGAGCGTCGTCCACCTCCGACGGTTCCGCTGTGGCTCTTGTTGTGATCGACGGTGTGCCGGCCCAGACCGCCAACCCTCTTTCCACAATCAACCCTTCCGACATCGAGAGCATCTCTGTCCTCAAGGACGCCGCGTCAACCGCGCTTTACGGTTCCCGTGGTGCCAACGGTGTCATCCTCATCAACACCAAGAAAGGTCGCGAGGGCAAGACCCAGGTAACGTTCGACACCCGCGTCGGTTGGAACAGTGTGGGACAGTTCAGCATGTCCAACATGACCAAAGCTTCCGACATCTACGAATATGCATGGCTCTCGATCTACAACTCATACCGTTACGGTGTGGATGGAACAGGTAGGCCAGGCGTTGATGAGAACGGCATCCCTTACACCAACTTCCAGAACCCTAACTACACTCACGAGCAGGCCGCAGAGTTCGCTTCCCAGCATCTTTTCAACTATGTGAACAGCGAGACGAACTTCCAGCGCAACGATCTCAAAAACGCGCTTGTGTATGATGTGCCTGGAGCAAGATATGTATTCTCAGGCGGCACAGGAACCTCACGTTCCGCCACAATGATGGACGCCTACCTTGTCAACACAAACGGCAAGCTCAATCCGGACGCAAAATATTTCCTTCCTGATGACTGCTTGTACAACAACCTTTTCAGCTCGGCATTCCGTCAGGAGTACAACGCTTCTCTCAGAGGTGGCAGCGAGAAACTGAACTATTTCGCATCCCTCGGGTATGATTCCGATCCGTCTTACATTCCGACCTCGTCCTTCGAGCGTTACAGCGGACGTGTAAGCGTGAACGCCCAGCCGCTCAAGTGGCTCAAGTTCGGAAGCAACATCGGCTACACCCGCACCACCACCAATGAGATGGCGACACGTTATGGACGTAACGCCGGTGGAGCAGGCGGAAACGTGTTCCGTTATGTGAACGGAACTTCATCACTGGTGTCCATCTACATGCTTGATGAGAACCACAACTATGTCTATGGTTCTGACGGCAAGAAACTTGAGAATGTAACCAACAGCACCGAGACATACTCACCTCTCGGCCCTACCACCGGAAACGCGTTCGGAAAGGGAGTTCATTCCGAGTTTGACAAGAACAAGAACGAGACTGTGCGCAGCATCTTCACAACCAGATCCTACGCCCAGGTTCTTTTCACCAAAGACCTCAACCTCCTTGTGAACTTCAGCTATGACTCTGACAACACCGATTATCTCCGTTACCGCGCGGCCGGCACTTACAACGGTGGTGTGAACGGAGGTCTCAACAAGACTCTCACAAACAGGTTCATCCTCAACAACCAGACCCTCCTCAACTACTCGCACGATTTCAGGAGCGGCCATCATGTGGATGCCCTTCTCGGTCATGAGTGGAACAGCGACAAGTACCATTCTGTCCTCTACGCATCCGGTTATGAGCTCATACCGGGCTGGATTTCAGGCGGTAACTTCATCGGACGCTACACCAACGGAGGAACCACTCTCTCAGGCTCGCCAAGCTGGAGCCAGTACGAGGTCAACATGGAGTCCTACATCGGACGCGTCAACTACAACTATGACGAGAAATATTACTTGAGCGCATCAATCCGTAGGGATGGTTCTTCCAAGTTCATGAACAACAAGTGGGGAACATTCGGTTCTGTAGGAGCGAGCTGGGTGATCTCGAAGGAAGGATTCATGTCAGCGACGAGCTCATGGCTTGATTTCCTCAAGGTTCGTGGAAGCTACGGTGTACTGGGTAACTCCAACGGAATCGGCAGCTACACCAACCACACATGGTCATACGCGGCCACCTCTTACGTTTCATCAACTAACGGAACAGGTATTCCTGCAGGATACAAACTCAACAACGGCGCGCTCGTGAACGATCAGCTCACCTGGGAAAAGAACAAGGAGTTTGACCTCGGTCTTGATTTCGGTGTGCTGGGCCGCAGAATCAACGGTTCGGTTGACTTCTACAACCACGTGACCCCTAACGCTTTCTACAGCGCCAACTACTCCGCTCTCGCGGGATCCGGCAGCGAGACCCTTCAGCAGAACGCGGCGGTTCTCCGCAACCGTGGTATCGAGCTTGAACTCAGTGTCGACATCATCCGCACAGATGACATGACATTGAATTTCACCACCAACGGAACACATTACAGAACAACTCTGATCGATGTCCCGGACGAGAATATTCCTGACAACACAAACCTTGATCTTCCTCAGGGCACATGGCAGGCAGGTGTTGGCGCCTTCTCCAATTCCGGAACAGGTGGAGTAAGCATCGGTTATCTCCGTGGCGAGGGCCGCGACTGGTACAACATCTATCTGTACAAGTACGCCGGCGTGGACAAGGCTTCCGGTCTTCCAATGTACTGGCACCGCGTGACCAACGCTGACCTCGGCCTCAACGATGACGGCACCCAGAGAGCCAGCGGATACGACCATAACGGACGCTACAAGGATTTGAAGGCGGGTGAGAATGTGAAGACTCTTGTCAGCTCAGACGCTTCCCTCTATGAGATGGGCAGCGCCACTCCTGACTGGATCGGTGGTTTCAACATCAACTACCGTTACAAGAATTTCGACATCTCCACTCAGTTCGCTTATCAGCTTGGCGGTAAGTTCTTCAGCACCGAGTATGCAAATGGTCTTTATGTCAGCGGCTTCGTCTCCTCGACATCAGAGCAGAAGTCAACCGAACTTATCGGCAGCACATTCACCGAGAACAACCAGTCCGCTTTCTTCCCTATGCAGTGGTGGAACACCGACTACTATGACGGCTCCACATTCGGTTCCTGGAAGTACACCGACATGGCTCTCTTCAGCGCGTCTTATCTTAAGTGCAAGAATATAACCATCGGTTACACCCTTCCGAAGAAGGTTCTCGATGCGGTTAAAGCAAGTGCTATCCGCGTCTATGCATCCGCAGACAACCTCTTCTATGTCTCCGCGAAGAAGGGCGTAGATCCATCAATGTCCATCCTTGGAGGTTTCGAGGTAGGACAGTATGTCTATCCTTCAATGAGAACTTTCTCCATCGGAGCGAACATCACATTCTAAACACGGTTTGACATGAAAAATATTAAAACAATAGCCGCGATCGCAGCGGCATCACTCCTGACATTCCAGTCTTGTTCGGACATGCTGGATGTCACAAACCCGAACGCGTTGAACGACGACCAGATCAGGGAATTGCTCTCGAGTTCAGACGAGGCTAAGGTGAACGCCACCCTTGAGGCAATCGGTTCGGGTCTTGAGGCATACATCTGCCTGGCCCACGAAAAATTGTCAGGTGGTTTCTCCAATGCGTACGCAAACGAGTTCTCTGTCCACATCTCCCGTGACGTGGCGTGTGAGAACATGATCTATGGAGATGTAGCCAATTCCATCACAAGCGGTTGGGCAAGCTACTACAACCACACTTTCAACCCAGCCGAGAAGAATGAGAACGCAGGCTGCTATGGATGGTGGTACAGCTCATCCTACATCATCGCTCAGGCGAACAAGGCCGCCACATATCTCACGGACGAGGTTGCCACGTCTCCTAACGCGCTTCCTGCCGTGAAGACTTACGCCGCTCAGGCCAAGACTCTCCGCGCTTACGGTTACCTCCAGCTCATGGAGCGTTTCCGCAAGGCTTACAAGTATGGTGGAAGCGAGCAGCAGGGCATGCCTATTTACACCAAATATGCCTACAACACCCCTGTGGCGCCAAAGACCGCACAGGAGACATGGGAGTGGATCATCAATGAACTTGAGGTTGCGGGAACATATTTCGCGGCCGGAAAGAACAGCGCGACAGAGGGTTACACAACAGTCAACCCTACAGACCTTACAACGTTCTACGATATCGACCGCACACTGTCTGATTACTTCCTTGCACGCGCCTGCCTCGACTATGGCGAGTACGACAAGGCTATCGCAGCCTGCCAGCGTATCTTGGCCAAGTACCCTAATCTCATCGATGAGGCTCACTATGGCGTTCAGACCAGCCGTCTTGACGATCTCGCCACCCCTCTTGATGACTCTTGGAAGAAAGGCAAGGATGAGGTCAAGAATGATGACAACGCCTTCCTGAGCATTACAAGCAACCCGGAGGTACTCTTCGGTTGGGCAAGCGAGACCAATCTCTATTCTTGGAACTTCCTCAACAGCCTTCAGGCAGGAAACGGCAAGAGCGGCCTCTTCCAGATCAGCCAGAGCCTTTATGACAAGATAGACGACAACGACTACCGCAAGGGCGTCTTTGCGGATCACGAAGTCGAGAACTATCCTTACTTCACAACAGAAGGTCATAATGGATCCACACTCTTGAAATACTCAAACCTCAAGTGGGGTGCGACAATCTGCCAGAATGCCGATGAGCGTACAATCGCCAACATCTGCTCAGACCAGATCATCTTCCGCTCTTCAGAGGTTCTCCTCATGCTCGCCGAGGCACAGTACCAGGCAGGTAAGGAAGCTGACGCGAAGGCAACCATCAACAAACTCCTCGCGGCTCGTACAAAATCCGGAGCACCAACCCTTACATGTGATAACTACAAGGGTGGTCTCGGCACCTGGGAGCAGATCATGCTTCAGTGGCAGATCGAGATGTGGGGCGAGAACGGCCTCGACTACTATTGCCACAAGCGTTGGAACACTGACGCTGTCCGTCAGGGTGGAAACCACTGGAAGGATTACACATGGAAAGTTGAGGACATGGAGTGGCAGATCCCTCAAAAGGAACTCTCTACCAATTCCAATTGGAACAAATAATTAAAAGACAGTCAATATGAAAAAGATATTTTTGATTCTTTCCACCATTTTGGCTACAGTCATGGCGGTTTCCTGCCAAGACACGGACGAGACAAATCTCGTAGCCACCACCGGTGTGACCCTCAGCGCAACGGAGGTTTCCATATTCCCTGGAGAGCAGGTCGAGCTAAAGGCGACCCTCACTCCGGACAATTGCACAAGCTCATATAAGACTTGGGCCTCTTCAGACGCGAAGGTCGCGACTGTTGACGTTTGGGGACGCGTCGTAGGTCTCACTCCTGGTGAGACAACGATCACCGTGACCACAGCATCAGGCAAGTGCACGGCAAGCTGCAAAGTAACAGTAAAGGAAATCCAGGCCACTGGAGTAGCTCTCAACAAAACAACGACAACCGTTTATATTGGTGAGATTGACAATCTTACTGCCACAGTAACACCAGACAACGCTTCTGACAAAACGGTCACATGGACATCTTCCAATCCTGCGATCGCGACTGTAGGCGAGGACGGCAAGGTTACCGGAGTCGAAATCGGCAAGGCGACAATCACCGCTACCACAAAGAACGGAATCTCCGCATCCTGCGAGGTGACTGTCTTGGTACGTACTCCTACCGAGCCAGAGCAGATCTCGCTCTGGAAAAGCGATAAGGCCGGCTACCGCGGACTCTTCGGAGCCGCCGCGGACAACGGCAAGACCGCCGGCATCGGGGGATGGTTGAGCTACAAGGACGGTGTCGCCTACTGGACAGAGAACACCACCGGAGCCGCGCGTAAGGCAACCTTGGAACTCTCCACCGGCAGCAAGATCACCATCAGTCAGGTGGATGCCAAAGACCTTGCGGGGAATTATACATTCTACAATTATTCCTTCAAGACTACTGGTGTCAGCAATACCAAGATCGTAAACAACGGCAAGAGGCAGCACGAGACAACAGTCGAGTTCAAGGCTGTGGAGAATCCGGAGATTCTCAACGGTCATGTACACAACCTTGATCTCGTAGGTCTGTACCTTGACTTCGCGGTTCCTGCATCCCTTGAGATTGTGGATGGCACCCCTGTCATCTACACCTACATGTCACTGGATTACCAGAAGGTAAGCAACGGAACCGAGGTTGCCTGCATCACCGAACTCACCAACACTACGGGTTATGGAACGGGCTATTTCGCTCCGCTTAAGTTCGGTGTTGATGACTGCAACCATGCATGGATCGGATGGGGAGTTGATGACATATTCGGAGCCCCTAAGTTCGGTATTGGCACAGGTGCCCAAAGACTCGTTTCTGAAGGGATGTACTGCTGCGGCTTCTCATTTGTGACCAAAGGTTACAAGGAAAGCGGTTACACTACTATTTATCAGTTCAACTACAACAACAAATGGACATATAACGGCACCGAAGGTGGTGGATATTTCGCCAAGAAATAATCATCTGAAATAATACTCTACAGGGGCAGGCTCAGCATTAAGCCTGCCCTTATTCTTTTATAAGCAGAGAAGCCAATGGCCTGAAAAGTTCGGACTCAACTTGCCGAAAAGTTAAGAATGGAGACAAGGTGTCAGCCAAATGACCGAACGAAATCCGGCCAAACGACCGAACGTCGATATGTAAGTAATTATGCCAAAAATGAAAGAGTGTGCCAATGAAAAAACTTGTATCTTTGTCTGAATATATTAAAACCACAACGACGAATGAAGAAAATTCTGCTTGCCGTCGCCTGCTGCGCGATGACACTTCTCGCCCAGGCGAATCCGACGCACAAAGTGAAGATCAACGATGGCCTCACGGTCAGTGTCGAGGCCTGCTCCGAGAGCATATTCAGGATCAAGGTGTCCCCCCGGAAGGATTTCACCGAGTCGCTGATGGAGCGCTACGAGCTCATCAAGACCGACTGGAGTGATGTGAAGACCGACATTTCCGACAAGGGAGGGGTCTGGACGCTGAAGACTCCGGAATATTCATTGGCCATCAACAAGAAGACGGGAGTGATGACCGTGAAGGATGCCAAAGGTGGGAAGGTGATCCGCGAGGTTAGGTTCCTGCCTGAGAAGGAAGGTCTATGCGGCGAGATGAGGTCATTCATCAACGAGAAATACGCCGATCTGAAGGTCGCTGACAACGGCGGAGGCATCATCGGCGACGACAACGGGAAATTCGGAGAGGTTGACAAGCACGAGATTCCGGCTGCGGACGCGGTCAGCATCCTCAGCTTCAGCATGGAGGACGGCGAGCGCTTCTACGGCGGCGGCAGCACCAGCCGCGACCACATCCAGCACAGGGGCGAATTCCTCAGGATGTGGACGACTTACCAGCAGACCGAGATCCCTATGCCGTTTATGATGAGCTCGCGCGGCTGGGGCGTTTACAACAACTCGACCCGCAAAAGTTTCTTCGACATCGGTAACCAGCAGAAGAGCAAGTTCAACATTATCAACACCTTCGACGAGGCCGACTTCTACCTTATGATGGGCAAGGACATGCCTGCAATCCTTAATGAATATACCCTCGTCACGGGCCGCACCTATGTCCTGCCGAAATGGGCCTACGGACTCTGCTTCGGACCGAACATGCGCGAGGAGCAGTTCGACATCCTCAACGACGCGGTGCGCTTCCGCCAGTTCGACGTGCCTTGCGACGTGTTCTGGCTTGAGCCTCAGTGGATGGAGAAGCGCTACGACTTCTCGACCAAGAAGAAATGGAACTACGACAGGTTCTCTCCGGAACCTTACTGGCTTCAGGATCAGTACCCTAAGACGATGCACAACCGCCTCTTCATCGGCAAGCTGCGCTCCATGGGCTTCCACCTCGGACTCTGGCTCTGCGAGGAGTATGACCTCAGCATCCAGGAGGAGGACATCATCGCCGAGCGCACGGGCGGCAAGCTTTCCGGCCAGGAGCATTGGATGGATCACCTGACCGTGTTCATGGATCAGGGTGTGGAGGGATTCAAGCTGGATCCTGCCCGAACGATCGACAACCACACGAACTGGGAATATTACAACGGACGCACCGACAAGGAGATGCACAACCTCAACCAGGTTCTGCTCCCGAAGCAGATGCGTGAGCTTGGCCGTAAGTACAACGGCAAGCGTACCTGGCATCACTACTGCGGCGGTTGGTCCGGAACCCAGCGTTGGACGGCCTCGACTTCTGGCGACAACGGTGGCGGAAAGACGGCTCTGTACGACCAGCTCAACCTCGGCATGAGCGGATTCCTCAACACCTCCTGCGATGTGATGAGCGTTCCGCGCGAGCTTGAGATGCAGGGACTCCATTTCGGTCTGTTCCTGCCTTGGGTGCAGATCAACAGCTGGTTCTCGATGATGCATCCGTTCTACTATGCGAAAGAAGAGCAGGACATCTACCGTTTCTACGTCAAGCTGAGATATTCATTGGCTCCATACATCTACTCTATGGCGCTTGAGGCTGCGCAGAACGGTATGCCGATCGTGCGTTCGATGCCGCTGTGCTTCCCTGAGGACCGCAACTGCGACGATATGACCTACCAGTATATGTTCGGCGACAATTTCTGCGTGGGAATATTCACTAACGAGATTTACCTGCCGAAGGGAACCTGGACGGACGCCTGGAGCGGCGAGAAGATTGTCAGCAAGGGGGAGACTTTCACTCGTGAATATCCTTCCAACCGCGCGGGGCTGCTCTTCATCCGCGAGGGCGCGATCATCCCGACACAGCCTGATGTTGAATATCTTGGGGCGCGTCCGTTCGACCGCGTCATCCTGAAAGTCTATCCTCACGGGGACAGCGCGTACACGATGCTTGACGATGACGGAGAGTCTTATGAATATGAGAACGGCGGTATCGCCTCGACGCTGTTCGAGTCGCATGAGAGGGATGGCGGTGTAGAGGTTGTTGTGAACCCGGTTCAGGGATCGTTCAAGGGAATGCCTTCGGAGCGGGAATATTCCTTCCGCATCCAGAGGGATTCGCGTCCGGCTTCGGTTTCGCTTAACGGCGCCGCCGTTCAGGATTGGACCTACGAGGACGGAATGGTCTGTCTGTCAGCGGGGAAGATTGGCATTAGCGAGAAGATCGTTGTCTCTGTTAGATAGTTCCAGTTAGGTTTTGCCGCGAGGCGCATACCTCCGTGAGACCTGCGCTTCGCGCCCTTCCCGGGTGAATGGTCCCTCGGGGGAAGCGCCTCGCGGCAAAAAGAGTTTATTATTGAATATGAAAAGAATCGCGATAGTATTAGGACTTGCTGCGGTGGTGATGTCGTGCGCCAGAAAAGACTGGCAGGACGCTTCGCTTACGGCGGAGGAAAGGGCATCGTTGCTGCTGAAGGAGATGACGCTGGAGGAGAAGGTCGGGCAGATGTGCCAGTATGTGGCGCCGTGCTATGTGGAGCCGGGGAAGGGATCGGCTCGCAAGAACATCGACGCTACCGACGAGAACCTGGGCAACAAGGATTTGTCCGATAAAGTCCGCAGAGGGGAAGTGGGAGCGTTCCTGCACGTGATGACTTCCACGGAGGCTGTGGCGCTTCAGAAGTTGGCTCAGGAGAGCCGGCTGGGGATTCCGCTGCTGCTGGGGATCGACGCGATCCACGGGAACGCGCTGATCGAAGGGTGCACGGTCTATCCTACGAACATCAACATGGCTTCCACTTTCAGTCCGGAACTGATGGAGAAGATCGGAGAGGAAACCGCGCTTGAGATGCGTCAGAGGGGGTTGTTCTGGACATTCGCTCCTAATCTGGACATCGCCCGTGACGCCCGCTGGGGAAGGATGGGCGAGACGTTCGGCGAGGATGCGCTGCTGACTTCCGAGATGGGGAAATATGCCATCTGGGGATTTCAGGGGCGTGACGGGAAATATTCAGGGAATCACGTGGTGGCTTGCGCCAAGCATCTGATCGCGGGTGGCGAGCCGGCCGGTGGACTGAACGCAGCGCCGATGGACATCTCCGAGCGCAAGTTGCGTGAGCTTTATCTGCCTCCGTTTGTGGCGGCGATCCGTGACGCTAAAGTCGGGACGGTGATGGCGGCACATAACGAGATCAACGGGATTCCATGCCACGGTAACAAGTGGCTGCTCAATGATTTGCTTCGTGATGAATTGGGATTCGACGGATTCGTGGTCAGCGACTGGATGGACATCGAGAGGCTTCATTCTATGCATCACTGGGTACCGGACTCGACCGAGGCGTTCGTGGTCTCCGTAGAGTCGGGAATCGACATGCACATGCAGGGAGACAAGTACTTCGACGCGGTGGTCGCCGCCGTGAGATCCGGCAGGATTCCGGAGTCCCGCATCGACCAGGCCGCCGGCAAGATTCTGGCCGTGAAGTTCGCCCTCGGACTGTTCGAGAAACCGGTCCCGGAGATTCCTGAGGTACTGGAAGGAGCCGCGGAGCATCGTCAGACAGCCCTTGAGGCAGCACGCCAGAGCCTTGTGCTACTTAAGAACGACGGCACTCTTCCGCTGAAATCCCCTCGCCGGATCTTCGTCGTCGGGCCGAACGCCGACAGCCAGACAATTCTCGGTGACTGGGCGGTGCCACAATCAGACAAGGATGTAATCACAGTGTTGGACGGACTTAAGACCGTCATGCCTGGTGTCTCGATCGACACGCTATGTTTCGGTGGCAAGATCTCGAATGTCGATGCGAAAGGAATCCAGATGGCTCGTTTCAAGGCCTCTGCGGCTGACGTTAACATCGTAGTGGTCGGTGAGAATTCGCAGAGATATTCAGCTTTCGGCCGCACTTGCGGTGAAAACTGTGACCGTGACGACCTCAGCCTTCCGGGGATGCAGCAACAGCTTTTGGAGGCCGTCGTGGCTTCCGGCAAGCCGACCGTTGTCGTGCTGATGACGGGCAGGGCACTCAGCATCGGTTGGGCTAAAGAGAATGCCAACGCCATTCTGAACGCCTGGGAGCCAGGTCAGATGGGTGGACAGGCTATCGCCGAGGTGTTGACGGGGCAGGTGAATCCTTCCGGCAAACTGCCGGTGACCGTGCCTCGCAACGTAGGACAGGTCCAGACTGTTTACAACTATAAGCATTCGCAATATTCCCGCCTGTTCGCCACCAACGAGACCGGAGCCCTTTGGCCATTCGGTTACGGATTGAGTTATAGCGCGTTTGAATATTCAGACGCAACGCTCTCAAAATCAGAAATCGGAGTCTCCGAATCGCTCAAAGCCAGCGTGACCGTCACCAACAACGGCCCGTACGACGGCGATGATGTGGTTCAGCTCTACATCCGTGACGAATATGGTTCCGTGACCCGTCCGGTCAAGGAGTTGAAAGCATTCCGTCGCATCAGCCTCAAGAACGGTGAAAGCACCAAGGTCGAGTTCGACATCACACCTGAGATGCTCCAGTGCTGGGGTGTCTCCGAGAAGTGGTCCGTCGAGCCGGGAGATTTCACCATCCTCCTCGGCTCCTCTTCATCAGACTCCGACCTCACTCCCCTGCCGCTGAAAGTTAAGTAATCAGACCAATCGATCGGTTAACCACGCCCTCGCTTCGTCTGCCCCTTGCACTATCTCTTAAGGGAATCGCTTTATCCGGTGAAACGCCCTTTCACCGGATAAACTATTGTTATTGATCCGCTTGTCCGGCAGAACCCATATTTTGCCGGACGAAATGCAGATTTTGACCATTTTCTCCGGCAGGAAGGCTTCTCACCGGACAAACCACGGATTGCCTCTGGCATATTCTTTGGATAGGTTGGAGGCCTGACTGACTATCAATGAAATGAAAAAGTTACTTGTGGTGTTGGCGGTGATCTCGCTGACGGGAAGCGTGGCATCCGCTCAGAAGGTGCATTCTGACAATCAGGACATCCGGTTCACGGCTGGTGTGAGAATTCCGATTGAACATTCAAGGGCTAATTCAGGAGAGGTTATGAGCCTCACCTACGGAAAGTACAACGACAAAGGGTTTGGATTCCACGGCGGAGTGCAGTGGATGTTCGAGAATATGGACATCAATGATTACCTCGGCTTACCTCTGTCCGTGTCCTGGAGCAGTGGACGGCGCACGTTCAAACAAACACTGGAGGACGGTCTGGAAAACACTTTGCGTAACGCCTACCACAACAAGTACTATTACAACCAGAACCCTACAGTAGATAATGTCGTCGGCAGTTTCTTCACCGGACTGTTCAACAGAATCGAGTTCTTCGCCGGCCTGACCCCAGGATATATTTTCGGCCCGAATGATGATTCCCCTCGACACGGCACATACGGCGGAGTCAAAGGAGAAAGCTATATGTACATCAAGAACCGCTTCAGCCTCACCGCCGACGCCGGCTTTGGATTGTCATTCAACATCTGGCGCTTCAAACTGAGCGTCCTCCCGTCAGTGCACTACTTCATCACAGACAATTACAGAGAGGTCAACAATAAAAGTTACACCACACCAACCGGCACGGAAAGCGACTTCACGGACCAAGCCAGATCCTGGCAGTTCTCCATCCAAGGCGGCCTTAGCTTCTCGTTCTAGAATATATTCATTGAATATAACAGGGCATTCATCGCAAGGTGGATGCCTTTGTTGTTTGCCAGCTTCCGATCGCTTCGACAGGCTCAGCAACCGAGTTTATCAGGTCAGAAAAATAAAATCCAAAATTTTGGTAACGTGCAAAATTTTGGATTTTATTTTTTTCTGACCATACCCAATTAACCCCCCAAAAAAGATCAATTCCACCAGTATGTATTAACAAACGGCAGGGGAAAAATCAAATGGCTGATTTTGGTAACGTGCAAAATTTTGGATTTTCTTTTTTTCTGACCATCCCCAATTAAACCAAAGAACAGATCAATTCCACCAGTATGTATTAACAAACGGCAGGGGAAAAATCAAATGGCTG
>SAMEA104315420__coassemble_283_pt1 | contig 39863 bp, 25 predicted proteins | sample SAMEA104315420__metabat2_high_PE_035 | metagenome-assembled genome bin SAMEA104315420 (sample SAMEA104315420) | gut metagenome | biome: Monkey gut; feature: monkey-associated habitat; material: faeces | place: China | collected 2013 | reverse complement strand
GTCACATAAGTGGCGCCTTTATTACGAGCAAGCCTAAAGTGCATAAGTCCGAAAAATAATGAACGAAATGAATTTTGAAAATTTGATAACTGCCGTAAAGTACAGTTGGCGGGATGAGAGAATTCAGAAAATGTATAAGGAATGTAAGTATGCGTGGGTGAGTGAGTTCCAGAAAAATCTTTAGGAAAAGCTAAGTTCGGGGGAGAATGGTTATACTTGGGACAGCGAAATGCGATCAAACTTCAATGGGAACAGACGTAATGTGTAAGAGTAGTCAACTCGTATATAATTACCTTTTAATATGCCTCACCCTCTCTTATGTTTTGTCCGGTGGAATGGCCTTTCACCGGAGGAAGCATGGGATTGAATTCGTTTGTCCGGAAAAAAGGGCTTTCCCCGGAGAAAATGCCGGATTGAGTTCGTTTGTCCGGTAGGAAGGGTGCTCCGCCGGACAAACAAAAAAAGTTGAGCGGGGAGCTAAAAAGGATAGTTTTTCGTACATTTGCCCTGACTTATCAAACAATGGTATATGGAATATCTGTCTAAGGAACGCTACGACCAGATTGTCGCGGAACTTAATCATCTTATTGATGTTGAATATCCTCGGATCAAGGACGATCTGTCGGACGCACGCGCGCAGGGGGATCTGAGCGAGAACGCTGAATATCGCTCGGCGAGAAGGGCTCAGGCCAAGGCCATCAGCAGGATACGTTTCCTGCAGAAAGTCCTGCAATATTCAAGGATCATCGACACTTCGGCATTGCCGAAAGATCAGATTTCATTGCTCAGCAAGGTGGAGTTCACGAATATGGCCTCCAATGCCAGAATGACATATACCATTGTGAGCCCGCACGAGATGAACCTTGAAGAAGGCAAGATTTCCTGCAAGTCCCCGATTGGTGCGGCGCTGATGGGACGGAAAGAGGGCGAGATCGTGGATGTCCAGGCTCCGTCCGGGACTTTCAAGATAAGGATCGAGAGTGTGTCGGTCGGACAGTGACACTCTCCGCTCAAGACCGACGGTCGGCGTTGTTATCCGTCAACGACACGCAACATCCGGCGACCTTCCGAACATAGTCACCTTTTCAAAGGAGGTATGTATCGCCATTTTGCAAACAGCGGCATGCGATAATTCTTCTACACCATTGTGAGGCGCGGCTGTATGCCACCTATGGATGCAGAAACCATAGGCGGCATATCCACAGGCCTATCGTCGCACTCAGGGTTGGTTTGCGTGCCGCCATATTCACAAAATGCGGGTGATGCCACCACGTATGTAACCGCTTGGCGACCGCTTGCATGCCACGTTAGTCAACAGCTGTATAGTTACCTAAAAAAATGAGGATTTTGGTTGCGAAAACCGGAGAAAGGGCGTATATTGAGTGGAGCGTTTGGCTCGGGTCTGTTTTATGAAAACAATACAATGACTTGCTTATGAGAATTATACACACAAGTGACTGGCATCTGGGACATGTTCTGTACGGATACGACAGGAGTCGGGAGCAGAGGGATATGCTTGTCCGGATCGAGGAGATTGTCGGGAAGGAGAAACCTGACGCGTTGGTGGTCAGCGGGGATGTTTACCATACGGGACAGCCATCGGCGGCGGTGCAGAAGATGTTCACGGAGGCGGTGATGAGGCTGCACGAGGCCTGCCCGGGAATGGAGATCGTCATCACCGCGGGGAACCACGACAGCGCGTCAAAGCACGAGGTCTCACGAATATTATGGGAGACCCAGAAAGTGAATATGATCGGTTCCGTGGACAAGGACAATCCGGACAAGCTGATCGTTGAGGTGGCGGGGAAAGGATTCATAGTCGCCATACCGTACGTGAACGAGAGAAGTATGCCGGAAGGATTCTGTAAGAGCCTGTTGGACAAGGTGGCCGAAAGGAACACCGGAAACCTTCCTGTTGTCATTTCTGCCCACACGACAGTGGCCGGATGCAACTACACCGGACACGAGGATATTCGTGAATTATCTGTGGGAGGGATTGACTCCGTCGGGCTGGAGGAGTTCGGCGAAGGGTACGACTACATCGCGCTCGGACATATTCATAAGCCGCAGACAATCGCTGGTTCCGGGGGAAGGGCGCGCTATTGCGGCACGCCGCTGCCGGTAAGTTTCGACGAGTCTTACGGGCATAGTGTGTCGGTCGTGGAGATCGCCTCGCACGGGGCGGCCCCGCAGATCCGGGAGGTGCCGATAAAGACCGATTGTCCGCTGGTGAATATTCCTTCCTCAGGTTTCGGGAAATGGGATGAGGTTAAGGAACGGCTGAAAGATTTTCCTAAGGACAATCCGGCGTATATCAGGTTGAATGTCGAGGTCGAGGATAGCCTTCCGCCTGATGCGGTGGTCGAGGCCAGGAATATTCTGAGTGGCGGCCTGGGACTTTTCTGCACGATAAACGCTCGCCGGGCAGCCTCTGGAAAGTCAGACCGTAAAACCCTTTCAGTGTCGGAATTCCGGGCTATGGAACCGCTTGAGGTCGCGCGGCTGTACGCCGAGGACACCGGAATAACGTTCACGGACGAACTGGCGGAACTGTTCCGTGAGGCGGAGAAGGAAATCAGGAATGATGTAAATGAATAATTTAGACTGACTTATGAAAATACGAAAACTTACGATTCACAACATCGCGTCCATAGAAGACGCTGTGATTGATTTTGACAGCAAGCCGCTGTCTGACTGTGATGTGTTCCTTATCACCGGCAAGACCGGGGCTGGGAAGAGCACGATTCTGGACGCGGTCTGTCTGGCGTTGTACGGGGACACGCCAAGGCTGGCCAATACGCAGATGGAGGGCAGCTCCGCTGATCAGGGGGATGATGTCAAGGTTGACAGTCCGTCCAGACTTCTTAGGCAAGGGGCAGGGAAAGGTTATGTAAGACTTGAGTTCAAAGGAACCAATGGGGTTGATTATGAGGCTGAATGGTCGGTAGCCCGAGCAAGGGAAAAAGTGAATGGCCGGATACAGAAAAAAGAATGGATCCTCCGAAACTTGGATTCCGGGATGATTTACAAAAAGGATAAGGAGGTGAGCGCGGAGATCGCCTCTGCCGTCGGCCTGAGTTTCAGCCAGTTCTGCCGCACCACGATGCTGGCTCAGGGTGAGTTCACCAGATTCCTGAACAGCAAGGACAACGAGAAGGCCGAGATTCTGGAAAAGATCACCGGTGCGGACATCTACACGAAGATCGGAGCCAAGGTCTTTGAGATCACAAGGCGGAAGGAAAAGGCTTCGGCCGATGCCGAGGAAAGAATCCGGGATATCAGGATTCTTTCTGATGAGGAAAAAGACCAGAAGCTCAAAGAGAAGGAGGACAAACTGGCCGAGGCGGAATCCGCCCGCGCGGCAAGGAACGAGTGCGGTAAGAAAGTGGACTGGCTGAAGCAGGAGGCAAGATTGAAGGTTACGATTGAATCTGATTCCAAAGCTGTCGCGGACAAGGAGGCGTTTGTAAGTACTGATGAATATGTCGCCGAGGAGAACCTTGCAGCCTCGTTCAGGACTACGGAGGCGGTGCGTGGAAATCTTGAAAACCAAAGGAGAGAAGAAGCGGCAGCGGCGGAAGCCAGGACAAGGATCTCCGGATTGTCGGAGAGATACCGGTCGGTAAAAGGTGGATTGGCCTTCCTGAGTGGCGAGGAGAAGAGGCTAGCCGGGGAAAAAGCCTCCGTTGACGCGGAGTTGGAAAAGGACGCTCCTTCGCAGCCTGTTCTGGAGAAGGAGCAGACCATCGCGGGGAACATCGGTGTCATCGAGAGCGGTCGGGAATATATTCGTGAATCAGAAGCCAAACTTTCGGTTCTGCGGTCGGACTTGACGGAAAGGTCGCTGGCGTTGGAGAAGGCGAAGGAAGCGGAGAATGCTGCAGGAAACGGGCGGAGACTTGCCGAGGAGGCGCAGAAGAAGGCCGAGGATGCTTTGGCCGAGTCGAACGCCGTGATGGTCCGTAAGGAGATCGGAGACCTGAAGGAAAAATCGGTGGACATCAAACTGGCGCAGGATCGGTTGTCGCTTTTGGAGCAACAGATCGTAAAGCGTAATGAGGAAGCGCAGGACATCGCTGAGAAAGAGAAGGCGCTTGATGCCAAGATCGCGGAACGGGACTCTTTGGCCAAGGACGTGGAGTCAGAACGCATTAAGTCGGAGTTAGCTGATGAGGCCTATAGGATGCAGAGCAGTACGGTTGAAGACACCGTCAAGGCTATCCGCAACAACCTTCAGGTAGGTGACCTCTGTCCTGTCTGTATGCGGAAGATCGAATCGGCGCTGCCGACAGACCTGGATCTTCAGAGACGGCTGGCTCCGCTTGAGAGAGCCCGCGAGGAAGCCAGGATCATATACCGTAATGACAAGGATCGTTACGATCGTCTTGTGGCTGAAATTGTTGCGGAGTCAGAGCAGTTGCGCAGACAGAAATCCGCCTTTGAGAATGACCGTAGTGTGGACCAGATGACGGAATCCGTGAGAATGGCTGCCCAGAAGTGTGGTTTGACGGCCGTTGATGATGGCACACGGGCGGCGCTTGAGGCGAGGTACCAAGAAATAGGCCTGCGTTTGTCAGAACTTGCTGAAAAAGAGAAGATCTGCGCCGGCCTTGAAAAGGATGCCGATGATGCTCGCAGGGCAAGTCTCGCCGCCAGGGATGCCGTGGATAAGGCTGTTGCAGCCCGTGTCAAGGCGGAAAGCGAAGTCCAGTCCAAGAAATCCGAAATCGAGAGGGTAGAGGCCCTTGTCTCGGACAGAATCAAAGCCGTTTCATCGGCAGAGCAGGCGGTCGGAGACATTCTCGCCGGCTCGCCTTGGGAAGAAAAATGGAGCGCGGACACCGGAATATTCAAAAAAGAGCTTTCTGAGGCGGTTCGTTCGCATCGGAAGCGTGTTGAGCGTTCGGAGAGTCTGGTCAAGTCGGCTGATGAGTTGAGGGCAAGGATGGGCGTGGTGCAAGGAATGGTGGCGGCCATAGAGGAGATGATGCCGTCGTGGAATGAACTACCGGCGGTGGAGGCAGCGAATATTCCTGGTTTGTCCGGAGAGGCGGATTCGGTCAGGAGCAACTTGATTCTTGAGAGGCACAAACTTGCGCGGGCCGAGGAAAACGCGAAGGCGGAATCCTCCAAGGTCGAGGCGTTCCTTTCGGAGCATTCTGAATATGACAGGGCGGCGCTGAAGGCTCTTTCTGAATACTCTGTCGCGGTGATTTCCGAGATTGAGCGTAGGCACAGAGAGGCGTCTGAAAAGTTGGCCGCGGCGAAGGTCGCTTTGGAAACGGATCGGAGGAACGAGTCTGAACATCAGTTGAATAAGCCTTTGCTTGCGGACGATGACACGGTGGATAGTCTGGAAACATTGTACAAGAGTAACGATGAGGCTATGTCAAGAGCCACGACTGAGGCGGCTCTTTTGGCTGAGGCTCTGAGGCAGGATGAGGAGAACCGTGAGAAAGCCGGTAAGTTGAGGGAGGCGGCCGACAGGCTCCGGGAGGAATATGTGAAGTGGAACACTCTGAATAACTTGATCGGTGACAGCGCTGGCAAGAATTTCCGCAAGATAGCCCAGAGTTATGTGCTTGACAGCCTTGTGAAGGCGGCGAACATCTACATGAAAGACCTGACCGACAGGTATGTCCTCAAGGTCGTGCCGGGAACGTTCGTCATCGAGGTCGAGGATGCCTATCAAGGCTACGTTTCCCGTCCGGCCAGCACGATTTCCGGCGGAGAGAGTTTCCTTGTGTCCCTTTCTCTGGCCTTGGCGCTGTCCGACATCGGAGATGGCCTTTCTGTCGGTACCCTGTTCATCGACGAGGGCTTCGGCACCCTTTCCGGCGAACCTCTCCAGAATGCCGTGAACACGTTGAAGACCCTCCGTATGAAGTCCGGCAGACAGGTGGGCATAATCAGCCACATCGAGGAGCTTCAGGAGAAGATTCCGGTCCGCATAGAAGTCAACCAGAACGAGCGCACGGCCACGAGCACCGTGACCGTGGTCTCATGATCAATGTTTTTCAAAAATTAGAAGGAATATGCCAGTCAACAAGAATGCAATGGCAAGGTACCACCGTCTGGACGCTTGCCTGAGAGACAGGAACAAGAAGTTCTACATCGAGGATTTGATCCGGGAATGCAGTGATGCGATCCGGACTTCGGATGACCAGGAATCGACAGTCAGCAGAAGCCAGGTGTTCGCCGACATAAAGACTCTGATGGCTGAATATCCCGGTGCGATAGTCAAAATGAGAGGGGAGCGGGGACGTGTTTATTACCGGTATGCGGATCCGGATTTCTCGATAAACAACCGACCGCTGTCCGTAGATGAGGCAAAGATGATCCGTGACACGATCAAAATGCTCGGACGTTTCAAGGGATTGCCGCACTTTGATCGATTGGAGGAATCCGCCAAGCGTTTCGAGGAGTTCGGTCTGACATCTGGAAATCTGGACTGCGTCGGTTTTGAGAACAACGAGGATCTCGTCGGGCTGGACCATTTTGACGGGCTTTTCAAGGCGATAGAGGGCAGAAAGGTTCTGAAGATAAGATATTCACCCGCCTTCGGCCCCGCTGAGGATAGGATATTCCATCCTTACTATCTGAAGCAGTACAACTGCCGTTGGTTCCTGCTCGGCTTCGATGTGAAGGTTCAGGCCATCAGGAACTTCGCCCTGGACAGAATAGGGGGATTCTCTGTCGTGGAGGACATTGATTATATTCCATATAAAGAAGGTGGTTTTGAGGAATATTTCAAGGACATCGTGGGAGTGACAGTCTTAGAGAATGTGCCTGTTCAGGACATAGAGTTCCTTGTCTATGATGAGAAAACATTCAATTATCTGACAACAAACCCGTTCCACCAAAGTCTGAAGATCCTGAAGGGATACTCTGACGAGGAACCTGCCAGAATGAGTGTCACCGTCCGTCCGAACTGGGAGCTTGACGCCGTCCTGCTAAAGTACGCCGACAACATCCGCGTCGTCTCCCCGGAACCATTCCGCCAACATTTCCTCGCCCGCATCAGAAATATTCTTGAACGGAATGAGTGAGGAATATTCTTGATTGTCAAAAAGTAAGCATCTTGCATCTGTAGGTGTAAGATGTTTTGTAGGCTGTCTCTATTCCATAGGCCTGCGAAGCGATTTGCATTGTCACGTGCTCATTGGCATTGCAATAATCCTTGTTTATGATGTGGTAACCGGTCGGACGTGGTTTCAGGATAAATGTTCCCTGCTCATTCTCATTGCTGTACCGTAGTCTGCCATCATCACCTGCCACTACAGAAAACTTCGACTGGACTCCGGAAAGTGAGATACGTCCGGCGTTCTTGATTGCTATGTCTCATTCTCCGGACTCGTCCTCAGGACTAACGCCCGCGAATATATGTGAGATCTTCCTTCCATCGAAAAAGGGATCTTATCGCCGACGGCGAATAGGTGTCATATCCCTCTTCGAGCGTTGACGGGCAGATGTTTAATCTGTTCATGCTTCGATGGTTTTGACTGTGATAGCTCCTATTGTGTCAAATGCGCAGGTCGCCAGCATTATCCCGAAGTCATCCTCCGGGTCTATTCTGAGAAGCCGTGACTGAATTTGCCTGTTCTCTCCTTCGGAAAGCATATTCGCAAAAGCCGGAAAGAGATATTTTGAGTGATATGGCTCATTCCTGAGAGGTAAGGTAAGGCTCACCGGCTCGGCATTTTCTCCAAGTAGATACGCTCTGTCGTAAGTGAATGAATATTCTTTATTGTCATCCTCCTGAAGTGTCCCGCATTTGATTCCGTGCAGGAATATCTCGCAAAGTCTCATAATCTCAGCCCTTTAATTTCGTTGCCATTTCAAGTCCCAACACCTCGCAGATTGACAGGTAAGTGGAGATCTTAGGGTCTCCTTGCCCTCTTTCCACCGCCACGACAGTGTTTGTGCTGATCCCAGCGAGATCCGCAAGCTCTGTTTGTGTTATCTCAAGAGCCTTCCGTCGTTCTTTTATCTGAACGCCAATCCTCTTCATTTTTTTCGCAATGTGTTGGTATTATTGGCCGATATTAATGATTATTTGTTGGAAATGCAAGCAAAATCGTAACGCGCTGTGATTTTATTTGTCGTAACTTGAACGTCTACTTTTTTCGAACTCCAAAAGTTGCTGGATCTGATCCGAAATCAATCTCAAAAGAAAAATTCTGGTTGCGCTTTGCAGTAGGATAGTGTATTTATGATGTAAACATTTGAGAAAAACATGAATCTGATGACTATGAGACTATTGATGGAAGAACCGCCTAAAACTCCGCACTATGTGAAGCCCTCTGCGACTTATCCCGGTATGGAAACTGCCGACGAAGCAAATGAGATTAAGGCGCTTGAGCGAAATGTCCCTTTCCTTGTCGAGAATAAAGAACGTGTCTGTTTGATGTCAGGATTGTCTGCCGTTCGAGTGCCTTCGCCCGCTTATGGCATAAGAGGACGAATAACGCTTGGCGCATTAGCGAGACTCTGGCGGAATCCGCAAAGCGGCTTCGTCTGCAAGTGCCCCTGTGGCGCCGACGCCTACGTGTACTCCTGCTCTGCCGACCCGCTCGCCGGCATAGTCCGCGATTCCGTTTATTGCCCGGTATGTGGCAGGTTTTCGGTCGTTACTCAGAGAGGGTGGTGAATCCTCGCTGCGTTGTGAATTTTGGCAATTGGTTGAGTGTCGCAAAGTATTAGCGTGACAGTCTCATCTTGTCATCCGTCCGTGGGGGTTATGTCAAACGTGAGCAATGGAGCGTCGGGTTCACTGGCGGCATTACAAGCATTATTGTTGAACTTGTCATATTCGTAGGCCTTGTCCCTTGCCTCTTCTTGGGAAACTGTACCGGCAGACACAATAGCCTTGTAATCGTTCATTGACAGGAAATGCTCCAAGCGCTGTCTCCTTCAGACTGAACTATCCCAATTTTTCGGATAGTTGCCGCCTCTGACAATTCGCCGCTGTCGAATATTTGCTTCAAATGGTAATTGACGGTTCGCACAGTCACTCCGAAAAGATCAGCCATCCTTTTCTGGGACATCCAGAATGTATCCCCATTGAAGATAACCTCAATACGTGTCTCTCCCTGTGCTGTCTTATAGAATAAGATATTGGAATCAACTGAATTACGAATAAGTTCTCCGGTTGAGACAGTATTGAAGAAGAATTGTCTTGCCTGCTGCACCATAGTTTTTTCCCGAAGAGTGTTATAGTGCTGATCCGACTTTTAGTTTCCAAACTGTCTTGATGTATCAAATCCATATCTGTATCAATTTAGAACCTAAAAAGAAAGGTGACACGTATCGAAAACGTATCACCTTATCTTTTATATACCAAAGAGTTATACTCCAACTCCTTCTTACTATATACCGTCCTCCGCAGAGATTCTTACACACTCTCCGAAAAAAAGTTGCTATTCCTCAATCCTGTCCGATAACACTTGTCAAATATCGAACGGAAACATGGATTTTCCAATACCCTATGAAAGATTTTATGATTTTTGAGGTATTTTCAAATACAAATCGTATATTGTTCAAAGAAATCAGCAACTAACAACTGGCATGAAAAGAAAACTCAACATTGATCCGAAAGAAGCTGCTATTAGGAAAGGAAATATTAGCGTCTATAATGATAATTTGCGAATTATCCTGAAGGAAGGCGGGAACTATCATTGCGATAACGGGAAATTCGGTATCGTTGAACGAGATGGAATGTTACAAAATGACACCATTATGTATGACAAGCCATTCTCGGTAGTTGAGCAAGACCAGTCATAGTTGACTGACTATAGAAGAATAATGACATAAGCCGGGAAAACTGACCATTTTAGGCGCTATAACTGAGAAATGGACCAATTATGAACCGGTTCGTATGCATTTGTTTTTCTATTTTTGACAAAACATAGTTTGTTCACTAAAATCAAGGATTTTTATGTCATTTTTTAATGATTTGCTAAAAGCAAGAGGCTGTTCAGAATGTCCTACGCCACTTTGGAAACTTAAAGTAAAGGATGACGAATATGAGTCTCTGCGTCAATTTTTAGCCAGAGAATACTTGGTGAAAGGCTCTTTTAATGGATATGCAAAAGAAATAGCTTTATTTTATGCCGAGTGGTGGAAAAGGAATCCAGGCGAGTCAACTGACGAAAATCAGTTAATTCGAGATATGGGTCTAACGGCTACAGAAGCTACGGAAGATGCAATAAAGTCCATGGTCGAGAATTCTAGAAAGGTTTTTGATCAAGATAGCCGATATTATATCCAAGGCGTTAAACTTATTATCTCTAATAGGGGCCGTGAATTTAAGTATTCGCTTTTCTATCAAGGTGGCTTTCCAATGGGCAAGGCATGCTCTAAGCGAGGCGTAGTCTGGTCAAATACAATCAAACGCTTCGTCAGAACAGACTTAAACTTTGACGGGTTAGCTGGGACAAAAATTGCAAAAAAAGCTTTAAAAGAATATTGCACATATTTTGTGGATGCCGCCCGTGCAAAAAAACCTGAAGGAATGCCCTTTGTGTGCGACGGGACGCATCCTTGGTATTTAAAGGCTGTTGAAGGCATTACCGAGGGAGACAAAGAGAGAGAAGCACGACCTTTTCATATCAAATGGTTCGTATCGCGGAAAGCCTCTGAATTCGTCATCAAATGCCAAATTATCGGGCCATCCGAATTACAGGATAGGTTCCTGTCCTCGCACCCTGAAATAACCAGCATGGATTCCGTGCCAGTTCATCTTTACATTGACGATAAATACATTGATACACTGGTTGATTATCAAAGCTCTGGCCGAGACACATATTTCTCTTATTATGATGTAAATAGAACAATCGTATATGATGGCAGTTCTAAGATTTCCCTAAGAATACCTGGTATTGAAAGGCCAATTCTGACATCTGACTTCGATATGAGTATTCCTCATTCATTCTTCCTTTCATCTAATGACGAGTATGAAATGGGGGCGCGGTTTGGTGACAGAACTTCGCTAATTATTTTTAATGAGTTGTGGGAAGCCATTAAGAAAGATGGTCCACACACAGAACTAACGTCAACCTTTAACAATAATTCATACACATTCCTTACTTGCGGTGCTCCTGATGACGATTCTGAGATTTCATTTACAATCAAAAATAAACAGACTGGCGAACAGTATTCTTTCGGCTCCGAAATCACTCCTTCATGGACGGAGGTTTCGATTCGCAGACCATATAATCCTCTTATAATTGAGAATCTTTGCGACTTCTCGAATTCAGAGCAAGTCGAAGTGATAGAAAAGAACAATGACGATGATGAGGGTATTGTAGTTTCAACAGACGATGTGTATTTCAGATACGACATCCATAGGCCGTGGGAAAATAATTATCTCTACGGCAAGATACAGTGCTCTGTTATCCATCATGGGATAACGCCTTCCGAGGACAAGTACATCTCACCTGATAATAACATATTAAGCGTTGGTCCTAACTTTAATGTGGAAATTGTCAGATATTATCCAAAAGAATGTCACTATAAGATTAACTGGGATCAAGGTAAAATTTACGCTGCAGATGGTGAGATTCAACCAAATGATCAAGGCATATGGGTTTTCAAGCAAGAAGAATATGATGGCATAGTAACATTGAAATGCTATCCTTATCATGGGAAACTCTTCGACGTCCATATCAGGACTGTATATCGAGACTTCGCTATCTACGCGCCAAATGGAGAGAAAGTCAAGCGTTATGAAATTATTCCTTGGACCGAAGTATCCTCGTATCGTTACGCTGCTCGTGGCTTATCCTCAATAGACATCAGACCTTATAACGGCAATACTTTCTTTCTGCCTGTAAAGACGAATAATACGGATAGTAAGGAGAGCATTCCTGAGGATGGCCCATTAAGCGCAATCCTTACACCAAACGAACTTCATAAATATGAATGGCGTGCAGATAAGGGGTATGATTTCAGTATACGATACTGCGATTTCACTTTGATGAAGTATCCGATTTCATTAAAGTTTGATCAACAGACGCACACGTTGTCTCCCACCTTGTCATTATCTAGCGATGAGCCAGCAGAAGAGTATGTCCTTGAGAACAGGCAACATATTGTTGATAATTTCAAAGGAGTATTACTGATTCTCAATACATTTGGTGATGTGATAGATGAGATTTGGCGAAATACAGATGGAGCATATCCGCTTCCATCTTATAATGAGAAAGTTTTGATAATCTGTAACCAAAGGGGGTATATGCGTCCTTTGCTCTTTGAAGAAGAGCAACTTGGACATTTCTCGCCTCAAGATGCCCATAACGAAGAACTTGATGATTGTTCTCTCGATAGCGAAAACTGGGAATCTGTCAACAAGTTCCTTGAAACAGGATTAAGGTATGATATTCCATTAGGAGATTTGCCTTGGATTGGTACTGTCATACAAAATCCCGGTAAGGCTCTTGCACTATATTGCCGGAATGTAATCCTCTCTGCCAATGATCCTGCTAAGCTTATTGATGTAAAAAACAAGATGAATAGACTATTACAGGTAGGTAACATTACTTTTGCCGATATAACTACGGATTACTTCTTACAAGTATGTAAATGCGGTTGTTTTAAGGATGAGTATCAGAGGTGGCTTCAGACATATGGCTATGCTGAATCTACAGAAACAACATGGGAAGCATTCCAAATGTGGGCAGCAGGTAAAGTACAACAATTAATCAATTCATAATATCTTCCAACTATGGAATTCAGAAACATATACAAAAACTCAGAAGCACGTGTCGAAGACTGCTTGTTATCATTATGGGTTCCTGGTAGTCACCCTATGAGGCCGGCCATAATTGATTTGTTCAAAAGGGAGCCGTTTATTGGAGAGCCGTTCTTCCAATCAGCGTTTGGTTGGGAGCAGATCCCAAATGGTTGTAATTGGAAGAATGGCTTTGATTCACCCGTTGCAACAATGATTGAAAAAATAGGGACGAAGAATTATACTCGCACTTGGAAACCATATGTACATCAGAAAGAAAGTTGGGATATTTTAAATGACGCTACTCCTGGACAGGCACAAAGCATTGTCGTCACAAGCGGTACGGGATCCGGTAAGACAGAATGCTTTCTTTACCCTGTACTCAATGACATGTTCAATCATAGAGGAGAAGGGATTCAGGCCATTTTCCTTTATCCTCTCAACGCCTTGGCTAATGACCAAAAGGGACGAATAGAGAAATGTTGTGAGGAATTAGGTCTCCAATTCGCATGTTACAACGGGAATACAAAATACGCCGGACGATACAATTCAAATGATACTGAAATAGCCTCTAGAACTGCTATTCGGGAGCACCGCCCAGATTTGCTTCTTTCAAATCCCAGTATGTTGGAGTACATCTTGGTAAGAGATGAAGATCAGCCTGTGATGCATCCTAATAACCCTGAACAAAAAACAAGTTCTCTTCGCTGGATAGTAATTGACGAGGCCCACACCTACACTGGGTCTTCTGCTATAGAACTTAAATATGAGATCAAGCGTATCATCGAAGCTTTCGGGGCAAAAATGGAAGACATTCATTTTGCCTGTACCAGTGCAACTATAGGCAGTAATCCGAAAGACCTTCAGCAGTTTATTCATGAGCTCACAGGGCAGGATATTGATCGGATCCATGTAATCGGAGGAAGACGCGTCGTTAATCCCGTAGATATTACCACTGTAGATGCATTATTGAAGCCCACGAAGTTGCCTGTAACTGCTTCTGATGTTCTTGACCTTCGCCAAAGACTCAACGACAAGCCATTCCTTTCCGCTAGTGAAATATGGAATATCCTATTTAAGGGACGCCCTTTTATAACAGATTGCATACCTGAGCTATTGAAAACGCTGGATACATTATGTGATATATGTTGGACCGTAGGGGAAACGCAAGAGTTCTTATTAATGATGCGCGCGCATTTCTTTATGCGGGAGCCTGGTGGGTTGTTTGCGTGTCTAAATCCTAACTGTTCTCATCACGGAGATTCTCCATTAGGGTTCATCACAAGCCTTGATAGTCAGACTTGTCCCCATTGCGGAGCCCCGCTTTTTGAACTCTGCGAGTGCCGTTCCTGCCAGGAATTCATGTACTTGGCAGAAGAAGATCCTGCCACACACGAAGTCAGAGCAATTCGTTCTCGCGATTTAAACGATGCGGATAACATCTTTACAGAAGACGATGACGATGATAACTCTTCGCAGTCCGCAACGACCAATGCTGTCGGAGTTGGTATGCCGATTCCTTTCAAAGCTAGCTTGACTTCGTTATCAAATCCCAGACATTCCCATCTTAGGGCCATATATCACGATTTAGACTTTACGGGCAAGAAGGTAAAGAGGTGCAACTCCAGCACTCCTTCTACTTATATAACTTATATGACTGACACGCATGCAGAATGTTGTACTAAATGTGGTCAGTTGACCTCATCCAATAAAGTGGCGGGGTTCCACCTTCCAATGGACACGCTAAAACAATTGGTTTCTCCGGCACTTTTGGCTGAGTCCACTCCAAACCCAGGCCAATTCTGGGGGAAATATATATCTTTCACAGACAGCCGCCAGAAAACGGCAATCTCCGCTAAGAAATTCAACATCAATGTTGAACGCGACTTCGCATTGGCGCGAATCCTAGAGCATTTGACCGAAGACCATATTGCAAATAAAACGATTCGCCCCATTAAGTTATCAGAATTCAAGGATAATGTTTGCAGTAAAGACATTTTTGAACATATTGCAACAGATTTAAATACAATTGAATCATACAAGGCTGCTGTTCTGCGAAGCGCTATTGGACGTCGACTCTTGCACGCTTCAGGATCCCTAGAAACTATGGGACTGATATCCATCGTGTATCCCGACCTGGCTTCCAAGTACACGCCGTCAGATGTGACAATGTGGAATAATTCTCATCCTAAATCCCCACAAATTACAGACAAGGACTGGAGAGATTTCCTAAAGATCTGCCTAGACTATCTTATCCGTTTAGGAAACTGCATCCAGCCTTTAGATAGACTATCGGCTCCAAATGAGAGAGATTATCTCAGAAATAACAGTCCCACCAAAATTGCTGCTGCCGGAACAGTCGTTGGGCAAGGTATAGGAAAAGTTTGGCCGGGTATCAAATACGAGAGAAGTCAACCCGGTAATGCAGTAAAAAAACAGAACAGGATAGTTACGCTACTCTGTGCTGCGTTAGGTATAGATGACGAAGTGCAACTGAGTGATCCATCTAACGGGCAAGTTGTAACTTCTATCCTTGATGCCGCATGGAAGCAGTTAACTGGTCTAGATGGTTCAATCCCTGTACTTAGTACGGATGATGGTGGAATATCATATTATCTTGATATGTCCACAGATAACACGTACGTGTCAAAGTGCATGCTCAAACTTAATGAGTCATCATATATATGCCCCGTATCCCAGAAGTTCTTGGATGTTACGTTTATGGGCTATAGCCCTATGATGAACGGGCAGCTTATCAGGTCCAATATGGAGCAGTATAAATGTGCTCCCGCAAAGGTAAAAATGCCCTTGCTGACAATTAGTCAACCTTCTGATTCTCAAATAGCCAAGTGGCTTGACAACTGCCAGGAGGTTATTAACCTCAAGGCAATGGGGCTGTGGTCTAATTATCTTGAAGGAGCATTTCGGTTCAGGAATGTATATGTGGCGGCTGAACATTCCGCCCAGTTAGACCGTTCATTACTGGAGAATTATACTAATCAGTTCAAAGGTACCCCAGGCACCCTAGGGAGATTGAACATTCTCAACTGCTCTACAACAATGGAGATGGGTGTCGACATAGGTGATATTGACATGGTCTTCCTTGCCAATGTTCCGCCGGAGGCGGCAAACTATCTGCAGCGTGCTGGTCGCGCAGGGCGATTTGGACAAAGCAAAGCAGCAGCCTTTACCACCTGCCCATGCACTCCCGATGGACTCAAAGCATTCTTTACGCCTGACATAATGCTTCAAGATACAACGGCCAAGAGGATGCCTAAAGAAAGTAAGGTCATTGTTGAAAGGCATATTAATGCGTTCTTCTTCAGAAGTTTTGTCCTTTATGGAGGCATGACCGTTTCCGGAGATTCCTCGGCGGCAGATTTCTTTATTCCCAGTCAGCCAGGAACACCTTCGACATGTGATGCCTTTGTTGCCCATTTGCGTGGATTAGGGCAGTCCTTAAGTACAGTTTTCAATGGACTTTTCCCGTCGTCGACCGGTTTCACCTATGCATCAGCCCTAAATAGAACAGAACAAGTGATTACTTCCATTGCGGCCGATTTCGTTAAAGTGCATCGCGAATTAGTGAACGCTTATACTGCAGCGACCAGACCAGCGGCACAAGTGGCGATATCATATCAGCTAAACAAGTTTGCAGACCAGAACTTGATTGGCTACTTGTCCGAAATGCAGTTCTTCCCTAATGCCAGCATGCCGACAGGAATTGTAGAATTTGATGCCGCTAGTAGGAGGCAGCGAGAAATGGCCAATAAACTCACTCGTGAAATAAAGGACCTTAGAACTCAAATCCATCAGATTCGTGACAATCCTCAGATGCTCTATTTGTTAGCTAACAAAAGGCAGGAACTCAACATTAAGAAAGAAAAGCTTAAGAGCCTTAAGAGAGGCACTATTGTCTCCAGGGAAGCAAGGGTTGCTTTGAATGAATATGCTCCCGGGCAGACTGTTGTCGTCAATGAGAAGAACTATGTTTCCTATGCTCTGGCCGACAGAAGCACATATGGGAACAAATCAATGGCAAAATATATATCTCACTGCGATACTTGCGGTTGGGTTGAGTACTCACCAAGTTCTCCCGGTACCGCGCCACGTATCTGCCCTCATTGCGGGAACGGCAATATGACATCTGTCGGTTTACGTGACAGTTCTTCAAACACCTTCTTCTCATTAGCCAAGGATGTAGTTGGATATACAGCAGATTACCATGGGGACGAGGATCGTCATGAGGACAACGCAAAGCATTTTTACGCAATCTCATCCTTCCTTCCTGACTTCGATTGGTTAAATAGCCATCAGGTCGGCCTTTGCGATATTAAGGGAAAGGAAAAGGGGGTAGTGGTCTATTGTAACAAAGGTGTCGGATTTGGTTTTGCTATACAAAAGGAATCCACTGCAGGTTTCCCGGGAAGAGCCGTTTTGGATGTCGGCTACTCAGCCAAACCTGATATCTCCGGTAGAGGAATACGGTGGAGCGCCCATTCTCCTTATGAGTCCAACCAAGTATATAGGCATGTTCTTTTGACATGTGAGAATACAACTTCTTATTTGGCCATTCGTTTTTATAACGACACCCGCAGAACCTTGCGAATCTCCACAGAAGCATTCTTGTATTCCATGGGGGCCATTCTGACCAAGGCCCTATGTGAGTATTTAGCAATAGATTCAAATGAGGTGGCTTTCGGTGTCAATCGCGTAGATGCTTCCAATTATCTTTACATTTACGATACAAACAAGGGTGGTGCCGGATACTCAACGCAACTGCAGGATCCTGCCGTATTCGAAGGTGTTATTAAAACGGCATATGCTATCGTAAGCGGCTTTACTTGCGACTGTAAGTATCATCCTGGACAGGCATGCGCAAAGTGTCTAATGGAACGTGGTACATATTCATATGCTGGATTATTATCAACCGCTAATGTGTATGATTGGCTGACACTAGAGATGAAACAGTTTAAAACCGTTCCGGCTAACATTCTAAGTCTATCTTCCTCCTGCAGGTATGAGCCGCGCACGTTGATTGAGATTCTGAATGATGCAGTTGACAACAGCGCCATCCAGACGATTGAGATATTTATCCCTAAGGAGAACGAGCTAATCCCTGCCGACTGGAATGACAGTAACAGTCAATTGGGGAATTTGTTCAGAAAAGCCCAATCTGTTGGAAAAGCACTAAATCTCTATATAGAATATGATAAGAACGACAATGATATTGCCTCGGTTTTCAGCATATACAACTCGGCAACTGCACTCTCCTGGTTCGACAATGTAAGTACGGTTGAGTTTTCCGGAACTGTCAGAAGCGCTATTGTATTAAAAGGCATTGCAGGTGATATCCAGCATTATTTCACTCCTGTTTTCGATTCCCTTCCTCTATCCAATTTATGGGCTACTGAGTGCGATGAACTATATCAGGATTCCGGATATCCAGAGATGTCGTCCCTTATTTTGCCAACAGCCGCTGACATTCAGGCACTATTCGCTGGCGGAAAGAGGTCTATCGTGGATGGATTCATTAAAGATTCCACCTACTCATCGGACACTATATTCAGAGATATTCTGTTACCTCAGGTAATAAAAGGCGATGCACAGTTAATCCACGGCATTGAAACAGTGCTTAATAATCAGCATGTTACCGTTGAGTTTACAGAGAACTATCTTGTGAACCCGATTTCTTGCATCATTCTGACAGGACTAATAAAAGAGATTAAAGACCGATATAATCTTTCCATTGACAAAATAGTGCTTAATCTTGATAACGCTTGTTGCAAGAATTCGAATATTTGGATACCCATTTCCAATCAGTACATTCGCTATAATTTTGATAAACAAGAAAATAGAGACGCTTATATTACAGACTTAATGCAAAAAGAATTACATATTACCCCATCTATACACGTCAATCGCATTGACCACCATAGGTGGCTGAGATTCACAGTTGCTTCTGGCAAATTTTTAGAGATACGTCCGGAACACGGAATTGGAGCAGGATGGGAGAATAACACTTTGAGGCACAAGGATTTGACATATCTTTCTTTGCCTATCAATTTTAAAAAAATCAGAAAGACAGGAGAACCAGAGCCATCAATCGTGTACTATCTTGTATTGGACAAAAACTAAGCAGAAGCCCCAGCAAATGTTGGGGCTTTTTTAGCTTACTATATAGGGATTGTCGTTTAATGTTTTCAATCTGAACGAAGCAGCAGACAATTCCTTCCTTCGCCGCGTCCGACTCATCAAAATTTCAATTTTATATCTATTTCCGGTCGTTTCGGCCGATTTTTTTGTAAAACGACCGTTTATCCGTTACGCATACATCCGATCAGATTGATTATTCTGAGGAATAATCACATTGTGGATATTATCGACGTACTTGGCAAGCGGAACAAGGTAAAGCGCGAAAACCGACAGCTGCTCATCGAACGGAGCCTCATTGACGACGATTTCCTTCGTTATGTCTCCATTCTCACAGACATAACTCAGGATGGTCATCAAGAACTCTTCCTGTTCAGAGTTGAGGTCGGCTCCTGAAATGAACTCCCCGAATTTCTTCACAGCTTCTTTTCTGTCAATGCCGATGAGGGATCGGATAAAAGCGCCGACGTTGGCTCCGCAAGTCATCTCAGACGTAAATCTGTCGTAGTCCTCCTTGGTTCCAAGCTCCTCCCATAGGATTCTCTCAAGTTCCTTCACATCATCGGAAGAAAGTTGCTCGATGTTATATATCTTGTCAAGTACGGGCAGATGTCTGTTATTGGCAAGAAAGTCAATGACTTTTTGTTTGTAGCTTACTCTCGTCATAACTCCCGTACTCTCACCATCGTAGCTGATAACGTCATCGATGTCCACAATGAACCATTTGCTTTTTTCTCCGATGAGGAACTTCATCAAATCCCGCAAATCTGTTCTGACCTTCTCGATCCATTGAAGATTGCCGTTTTCCCAAGCTACGGGTGACAACACTTCCTTGATGGTTCCCATCTTAGCTTGAATCTGCGGAATGGACGCTTTCTCTTGGAGTTTGTCGGCGATGAGTTGTACTCTCTGTATGCACATGTCAGCATTGACATCCTCAGAGATATAGCTGAGCTCGATAGTCAATGTCAGTACATCAAACTTCTTCGCATTTTCATCAAGCGTATTCTTCGGAAGAAGCGGAGAAATGTCCGATTTGAGCGTCAGGACATCAACATCAGAGATATATGTCCAAGAATCAGCCTCCTTGAAATGGCTAACAGACTTCCACTTGGCCCGTACTGAGATATGATTGTCAGACAGAGCACATACTTGCTCTCTAAGGAGTCGCTTGATGTCGTCGTGAAGCTGCTTCTCATACGGAATCTCTTGATGCTTCTGATGCTGAAGATGGAACGCAATGTCTGTCCGAAGACAGAAAAGACGTTCTGTCAATGATTGTATAGATACTGCTTCCTTTCCGTTAGGGTTCTTTTCGAAGTATTCAAAATTCCTGCACCAATCGAAGATGTAGAAGCAGTCCTTGTCCTTACCTTCTCCGTAGATGCCAGGGCTTAATCTTGTGCCTCTTCCAATCATCTGCATAAACTTGATTTTACTCTTGACGATTTTGAAGAAGACAAGGTTCAGCACGTCGGGAATATCGATGCCCGTGTCAAGCATATCCACACTCACAGCAATCTGCGGTTCTCCGTCTCTTATCTCAAACTTATCGATAAGGTCTTGAGAATATGTCACATAATTGTCGATGAGAGCACAGAATTCTGAGCCGTACTCAGGATAGAGTATATGAAATCTCTTGACGATAAGTTCTGCATGACGATGATTGTAGGCGAAGATGATAGACTTTCCTATACGCTCCCCGCTTTGAACTTTCAGTCCGTTTTCCATCAGGTCTTGGAGGACGACATCGATGGTGTCTTCATTAAAGATATAACTGAATATCTCATTGTTGGCTATATCCCTATGGTATTGCTCAGAGTTCAGGTCGAGAGCCTTACGGGTTTGCTCATACTCCCATACGGCTTCCATCTGCTTCTTCTCAGCCTCAGACAGATTGCTATACTTGATTCCTTCTTTCAAGATGAGGGAACCACGTTTGAAGCCGTGATAGTTGACGAGGTATCCGTCAGATACGGCATCCTCAAGCTCGTAAGCATAGTTCGGTTCTCCCTGCTCCATCTCAAAGATATCGTAAGTGCTCTTGTCCACCTCATCACGAGGAGTAGCCGTAAGTCCAAGCATCAATGCGTCGAAGTAGTTGAAGATGGCTCCATACTTGCCGAAAATGCTTCGATGAGCCTCGTCAATGATAATCAGGTCGAACCTACCGACAGAGAACGGCTTGTCCTCAGTGTCGATGTAGTTAATCATTGTCTGATACGTTGAGAATATGATACGGGCATTAGTGTCCCTGTCAGAGTTTCCGTCATTCAGGACACAAGTCGTTGCATTAGGCAGGAGTTTGATAAAGTTCTTGTGAGCTTGACTGACAAGACTGGTCCTGTCAGCAAGAAAGAGCACGTTCTTTACCCATCCATTTCTCTGAAGAACATCTACAAAGGAGATGGCCACTCTCGTCTTTCCCGTACCCGTGGCCATGACAAGCAATCCTTTGCGGTGCTTGCTGTTATAATGCTCGCAGACAGCCTTGATAGCCATCTTCTGATAGGGTCTGTCGGTAATATTGTCTTTGACGGAGAAATCTGTGATGTCTTGTCTTCCGCGCTGTTGAATAAGCAGTTCCAAGTCATTGGCAGTATGGAATCCGTAAAGTCTGCGTGGAGGATAGCCAAGCCCGTCAATGATGTTGGTTTCAAAGCCGTTGGTGTAGTATATCACAGGACGAACCCCATACTTACGCTCAAGACAATCAGCATAGAGCTCAGCCTGATGCTTGCCCTTAATCGGAGATATGGATGATTTCTTGGCTTCGATGACGGCAAGCGGAAGTCCGTTGGAGCCGAAGAGAACATAGTCTGCGTAACCAACATCGTGGGTGTTAGGCATTCCGTGAACCTCCACCTCAATGCAAGCCTTAAGTGGCTGCACCGCTCCTTCTGTCGTCAGAACATCCCATCCCGCTTCTCTGAGCATCAGGTCAATGAACATCTTCCTCGTCTCAGCCTCAGAAATGTCGCAAGCCACCGCCTCGACGGGATCTGTAGATGTAACAGCTTCGGCTGACGCCGCCTCGATGATGGAATCCGTAGGCTTAACCTCAACGGATGAAGGGACAATGACAGGAACCTCAACACTATTAGGTATAAGAGTCTTGTCAAAAGGCTTAACCTCAGATACTACTCTAAGCTTCAAGAGGATGGCTCCGACTACATTATAGATATGAAGAAGGGTGAAGAAAGATTCCTTCTTGGACACATTACCAGTGTGAGCTCCGCTGTTGCCGACTTTCCTTACATAGTGCACAGCCATCATCACCCTATCATCGTTGATGAATTCCTTGAATGGTTCTCCGTCAACGAGTTCGAAGAGGGATGCCCTTTCAGGAACATCGATTTTCTTCATGAAGTAAAGAGCTCTGACTATGTACTCCAACGCCCTACGGGCATTGACAGCACAAATGTCGGGATGGCTTATCTGATTTTCCTCGGCTGCCGAGCAGTATCGGTATAAGTCATTAAGGCCCAAATCTTTTATGTAGTCGAAATTTCTCATATTAACCGAAATACTTGTCCATCGTGTAGTCAAAGAGTTTTTGGCTCTCTGCGATGGAGCGGTTTATGGATTGTTTCTGTGAGGCTATTGTATTGATTATTGTGGCGAAGGAGATTTGAGCATCCATCGGAGGAACAAGAATATCATATCCCTTAATTTGTCCTGAACTGATATTTGGTTGCGCTACACCCATAGCATCATTTAATATCTGTGCTGACATTGATTTTAGGTAATATAATAGATAACTTTCATTGAGTGTTGTCTTCGATGGCAAGAATTTTCCAACTCGTTGATTCAAATAATAAGTGGAACTACCTATATGAACGCCAAGTTTTCCTGTTGTTGCCCCTGACATTGCGATGACAATGTCTCCTTTAACCACTTGATACTTAGAAAAATCCTCCTTATAATCTGAAGGTGAAAAATACACCATATCATCTTCCTTGACAATGTCATTTTGGATATTTGATATTCGTAATACAGGCAAACCTTCTTTTTTGAACTTCTCGCTCTTAAAAGCAAAACCATTTACAAAACCACAAACATCACCTAATTTTCTCACAATCCACCCTTTCCCATTCTCAACGGGATTGCCGAACATATTGTAGAAGATAGACTGAGCTAAGTTGTCGAGTTCCTTGAGCTGCTGCTTTTGCTTGTCAATGATTTCCGTCAGTAAATCAAGCTCCGCCACAATCCGTTCTTGCTCAATTTGCGTGCGAATTGGGACTTGAATTTTGAGAATATCGGTTCTTCTAAGGCTTGGAATAGTCACTGAGACATCATGCTTAGAAAAATCATAATTTCGGCAGAAATAGAAGAAATACTTTGGGACTACGCTCTTCGGCACAACTCCAAAAGCTGTGTCTACATTCCAAAAAGGTTCCTCGACAAAGATTGGGTTATTAATGTTGCCTTTCCTTCCGACAATGACACTATTGGCGGGGCAACGAAATTCAGACGCATAGCCCATTATGCCACCCGTTCCATAAATCGGATATACTCCATTTACATTTTGGACTGACTTGTAGTCTTGTCCGCAGACAATATCACATATCTCTCCAATAGATTTGTATGTCAAATACTCCACCATGCCCTACAAATATTTCTTCTTAAACTCTGCGATAGCAGCTGTGATTTCAGACTGAAGCCCCTCAATTCTACCAAGCACGACAGAAGGCTCTTCATACTCCACCTTGACCTTCTCCACCTCTTTATATTTATTGATGGACAAGTCATAGTCATTGGCACGAATCTCCTCAACAGGAACGAGGAAACTCTGCTCCTTTCTGGTACGGCTCTCTTCCGCGTCAAGGTTGTGGAATCTCTTGATAATATCGGGGATATCATTCTCGGCCACTACAGTTCGCTTGTCATCAAGGCTGAACCCATCAGCTTTCATATCATAGAACCACACCTTATCAGTGCCTCCGGCATTGGTCTTTGTGAAGATAAGAATAGCTGTAGAGACTCCCGCATACGGCTTAAACACTCCCGAAGGCATAGAGATGACAGCTTGGAGACGTTGATTGTCAATGATTTCCTTCCTAATAGACTTATGACCGGTACTGTTACCGAAAAGCACTCCGTCAGGAACGATCGATGCACAGCGACCGCCAATCTGAAGCATTCTCACAAACAATGCGAGGAAAAGCAATTCAGTCTTCTTGGTTTTGGTAATGGCAAGAAGGCTCTTGCTGACAGCCTCGTAGTCAAGGCTGCCCGTGAATGGAGGGTTCGCAAGGCACAGGCTGTATTTGTTCTCGTCAGTGTTGTCTGTCGAGAGGCTGTCCCTATAAGCTATATCAGGATTATCCACTCCGTGAAGCATCAGGTTCATCGCTCCGATTCTGAGCATTGTCGCGTCAGTATCGAAGCCGTGGAGCATTCCATTTTTGTAATGCTCTGAGTTCTCCTTCTTCAGAAGCTCAGTCTTGTAGTTCTCTTGGATGTACTTTGCAGATTCGACAATGAAGCCCGCTGAGCCCATGGCCGCGTCGCAAATTGTATCTTTCAGTGTAGGCTGCATAAGCTCCACCATCATTCTGATGATGTGGCGAGGGGTGCGGAATTGTCCGTTGTTCCCCGAAGCGGCCATCTTCCCAAGCACGTACTCATATACATCTCCCATCGTGTCCCTGTTGTTCATGTCGAGGCTGTCAATGCCCTCGATAATTTTCACGAGGCTGCGTGGGCTTGGAATCAGGAATGTGGCGTTCTGCATGAATTTGCTATACGCTGACTCCTTGCCGTCGTTGAGGTTCTTGATGAAGACGAAGACGTCCTTGCTGATAAGCTTGTACATAGCTTCCGCTTCCATATTCTTGAACGTGCTCCATCTCAGGCTCTTGTAAGGAACATCCTTGTCTGTCTCAGGATTGTGCCACATTCCCTCCTTGAAGGTTGGGTCTTTGACGGCTACCCCGAAGGCATTGGCATTGGCTTCCTTTGTCCTCTGAGCATCGTCAAGCATCTTCATAAAGAAGAGGTAGGTCATCTGTTCGAGGATGGTTATGGAGTTGGTGATTCCACCTGTCCAAAACACATCCCATATAGAGTCTATTCTATTTTTGATTTCTCCCGTTATCATCGTATCATGCAGTTTTACCCGCAAGGAGCAGCGGAGCTCTGCGGAGTGTTATTTTACTGTTTTTGGTGTCGTAGATTATCTGAGACCTATATCCCTCTTCATCTACGTTGTTGTTCTTGATATACATCGATACCGCATTCCTCAGAGAAGAATACGATACTCCAAGTTCTTCGGGGGTGAACATTGCATAGATAGCAGACAAAGAGCCAAACAGATACATTTCACCACCCTCCTTGAATATGAGCGTAATTACGCTCTGTCCTTTTTTCATTGATGAGTGTTTTTACTTGCGATTCCAAATCTACAAAATTTTGTTGAAAGTATGACAATTATAAGAAAAAAAGCCATATAGGCTATTGTAAATATTAGATATTTGTCATACTATTGTTGTCATAATCAAGGTGATAACAATAAAAAATGGTAACGATATAGAGTTGACTAACAATTCCGACTCTGGGCTCCTATTAATGGGATCCCCGGAAGTGTGTGGCAAATATTTCTGGGGAAACTATTCAAAACAATTAGTCAAACGGCAAACAATCATTTAGATATAATGCTATTTAACTAATTATCTACTAAGTGTTTGCATAAATATTTCGTAACTTTATGTTTACCAGAATATAAAGTTTCAGAGCATGTGTAAAGCATCAAACGAAAGCGCCGAACTATTTTGTCCGACCAGTCCTGTTGACGGCTTCGCTCGCCTCATTCTCACATAGGCTTGACCATTGATGTCTCATGATGAGACTTCCTGTTTCATTCAGGACACCCCAAGCGATGACTTTTTCAAGTGCGTTTCATGCGTCGGCGCCGCCCAGAGTTGCCTGGGCGGCGAGTTGTCGGGATTTACATCGTTTTCAGGTGCCTCAGCGGACAAGTTCGAGATAAATTCGCCGTTTGTGTAGAGGTTGAGCGCGTTTCTGCGTCCGGATTTTATCCACTTTGCGGGCACGATAACGAACATGCGCAGGAACCGCTTGCCCCTCGCCTGTTGTAGTACGTGATTATGTCGCTTTCTGTGCTGTCCCGATCCTCGCGAATAAAATTAACGTTGTCTTTGGCAGGAACGGCAGCGGCAAATCGTCTCTGAGCCGTGCGGTGCTGCAATATAAAAATGGAAAAGGGTGCGAATTCTCTGACGTGCATTTCAATGTGGAATTGGATGACGATGTGAAGGAGCATATTTATGTGTTCAACGAGAATTTCGTGCGTGAGCAGATGCAGGTCGCTCCGGATGGCACGCGCCGTGACAAGCTTGGGACAATCGTGATGTATGGCAGACAGATAGCGGATTCAGGAGAATTGGAAAGAGCAAGAGCCGAGTATGAGGCTAAGAAGTCTGAAAGAGACCGGATGTCTGCGGAAAAAGAAAGGCTGACCTTGCGCCAGGAAGAGTTGGAGAATAGCATACTGAAATCCTTGAAAAAAGATGGGGCGTATTCTTCGCTTCAGTGTTGCAAGGTGTGGAGGAAGGAAAAGAGGACTTGCAGGATGCGCTTATATTCATTGATGATCCTGTCTCCAGTTATGATGCAGACAATCGGGTCGGCACACTGTCCTTTCTTAAATGGAAATTGTTCACCTTGCTGAAACCAGAATACTCTGAAAGGAAAATTGTGGTGTTCTCGCACGAATTGGGAACTGTAATGGATTTGGCCCGTTTGATTCGTACGCTTCCGGATAATATAAGGCCGGAGGATGAGAGACTTATGTACTATGGGATCACGAGAGATTCCGTGAATATAGTAACGGTTAATACGATGATGACGGAATATCAACGTCTTATCGGGCTTGTTTATGAATTCGCTAAAACCGGTAATCCTGATTTGGAACTTGTTGTGGGTAATGCTATGAGGCGCGTGGCTGAGGCGTACTCTTCTTTCAATTATAATATTGGTTTCAAGGAGATGCTTACGGACGGTAGGATATTCGGTAAACTTCCGAAACCTTTATACAATAAGGTGAAAAACAGAATGGTAGGGCTGCTTTTTGATAATGAGAGTCATAGTCGGGAAGATGTCGCTGTGCTTAGTTTGAATACGAGCCGTTTCTCACCAGAGGATTTACGTCAGGCGGCACAGTATCTTCTCGCTTTCTTGTTCCGGATAAATGAGCAGCATATCGATCGTTACCTTAGAGATGCGTGCTACACTATAAGTAGGTGGGCCGAAGAGTTCTCCACAGATTAAGAGCTCTGTTTGTGTATGTTTTAGAGTGTTTTCGCGTTGTCCCTCAGCGATTCGTGCCCATTAAGTTTTTCTTGGTTACGGAAATCGTACTTTCGGACACCTCCGCCTTTCTTGTCAATTCAGGTACTGTTATCTTGTCATTAGAAAATATGGAAGATAATATAATCTTTTGTATATCAGGTAGTTCTTTCTTGTCATCTTTCTTGTCATCTTTGACGGAAAGGCAACCCGAGACAATCAGGATTGCGAGGTATATCAATCAAGAAATATGTCCGCCTACCCCTTACGTGGATCGTGTTTTTCTGATTACCTCGCAATTGAGTTTTCTCCGGCGGAAGCCCTCTTTCGCCGGAGAAATTGATGATATTTCAGAGTTTCTCCGGTAAAATACCGTTTCGGTGGACATTTTTGTTGAGGTAAACATCACGCACCATCCTTTCATCCGTCCTCATTTCGCGTCGGAATTTCTGTTGCTTTCTGGTATCCTCGTGCACAGATGTGACTGTTTAGCTCACGCGGAGGCATTCGGTCTCTGAACCTGAAGAATGCATCGTTGTTTTTTTGCCGGTTATAAATGCAGTGATGGTCAAATGATTTATTATTAATGCGTTGCGGAATTGTGGCGGTCAAAATGAGAGGGCACTGCTTTGCAACCGATTGAGAGTCTGATGGTGATGCTCCACTGTTTGATAATCAATGTTTTATGGAATTGTGCCTCCTCAGTTCAGCAAATCGCCAGTCAGTCTGGCTCACCTTGCATTGACACACTTGAGACGACTTCTCCTAGCCAACTGGCCTTCATCTTGTCACACTGACATTAAGGCAATTTCAGGAATATCGGTTAAACGACCTCTAAAGTGTCGACCATTTTTAGGAAAGGTCAAAAATTCACTCTTGGAACAATAGTTTGTTGAGTAATGAATGCGAGATATTAGTCAATTGCAATATGATTATCTTTTTTGGTTGCGGAAAGCTATGCTTTCGTGTATTCCATAATATTAAAGAACAGAAGTTATGGCAACAGTCGAGCAGAGGGTAAAGGATATTCAATCTTCTTGGGAGCGGGAGAGAAGGGGAGAGGTTTTCGTGGAGGAGGGGCTTTTCGGGATGAGGGACATTGACGGGACGGTCATTCATAGGGCGGAGTTCGCTTTCGTCGGGAAGTGCCGGGATAACATCTTGTTCATTCGCCAGGATGGGACTTATTGCAAAAAGAGTTCCGGGTGCATCGAGAATGGCTATATGCCTGAGGAACTTAGGCCTTATGTAAAGGAGGGGAAGGCCGGATTCAAGGTGGATGGAAAGGTTGTCATCGCGCCGGAGTACGAATATATTCAAAGCACATTCGGCGACAATACGGTGTTCACCGTGGTCAAGGACGGGCGTGAATATTACATCAACGACAAGGGGAATGAGGTTCTGACGAGGGTCCGCCGGTTTGACGGGGAAAGCTGCGGCAGATCATCCTTCCGGTTGCGAACTCATGAATTCAAATATTTCACAGTTATGGAATATGTCGGGCGCGAGGACGAAGGCAATCCGAATGTTGTGCGCATAGGCGGCGAGTGGATTGAGCTTGAAAGGTACAGCAAAGAGGAGGTCCTGCAGATGTTGATCGATCCCGAGGATGATCTTGCGATTACCGAAAAGGACACGGCTCTTCTATGCGACAAATTCTCGTACGAGTATAGTTTCTATTTGGCGCAAGCCTCTGGAAACAAGCCTCTTGCCGAATGTATGGATCAGTTGGAAAAGATGGACGCTTTCTGTAACTCGTGGCATTTCGTGATCAAGATCTGGCAGGCTCCGGGGGAATATGTGAGTGTGGATGAACTTCGACAATTCGAGGCGCGCCTTCTACGGAAACAGGTTCTCGGCTCTCCGTTATATGCGGTCGGGCATAGTGATTCTCTTAGGCCTGGTGAGGTGCGGCTTATTTTGGTGACTTTTTACCACGAGCGGTGCTGGCCTGAGGAGTTCGAGTTTGAGTGGACTGACAAGTGCCGGACTCTTCCGATAACGGAACTTCAGAAATGCGTCCCCGGACTCAGAAAGACCGTCGAGGAAGAGGCGCTGCCGCAATATGTGGAAAGCGTCTTTCACGACCAGATTGTGAATTGCGTGATGGATCTTAAATACTATAAGGGGCTCGGTTGGGGAGCGACACGAAAAGCGTTGGAATATTTTCTGGAGAAAGGCAGTGCGATAGAACGCTCTCTTTATGAATATGTTGTCAACGCCCGTAACGCTATCGGGAGGGGACACTTCAGAAAAGCAGAGTTTTTCCTGAAGGCAAGCCTGTGGGCGGTGGAAAAAGGCGCTGAGGTTAATTATACATTCAGTATATTCAGCACACGCACGGCTTTGGACTGTGTCAAGGAAATTCAGGAGAAACATCTTGACTCAAAGGTTGAATCTCTTGTGAAAGCGCTTGAAGACTCTCTCCTTTCGCGCGGCGCGAAAACCTTCGGCGAGATGAGGGCCGGACGCCTTGCGAACACGGACTATTTCACGGAACTTGGTTACCTTCGCAGATGATATGATTCAGCAATCGGAAGAAAATATTGATGGCCTCAAGTTCTGGTCGGCTGGACAAATCTGGCGATGCATACTATTCGAAATATATTGATGCGACCAGTGACAAGAATGTCCTGGTTTTGAGTGACAGAATTACGCTTGATGAGTCTGATCTTGAATCTTGGAGGATTATAAACACATATTATTCACCGAAGCCGGTTTCGGTGATGACAATCTTTCCACTGGTGGACAACCGGAATGAGGATAAAAAGGGAAATAACGAAAATATTCACTAATTTGGTTGCTGAATAAGACTTATGTAAGGTAATAACACAAGAAAAACTATTAATGTCTATGAAAATATTCTTTCATCCAGATTTTTCCGGGCGCTGCCATCAGAATATTAATGGTTGTCGCTTGGGACAGGTCGTGACCGGGGAGGCTGGTTTGCTTAAGCTCCTGCAGGATTATTCTGGCATTCACCGTGTTGCTCCGAGTGACAAAGACCGCTTGGTGACGTGCTTTGAAAGATTGAATAAGGTTGTGGACGATGCCTGTCCTCTAAAAAGGTCGTTTGAGATTGACCCGATGGCCGCCGCGGCCAAGGTTTTGGAATGGCGCGATGAGCTTGTTCTCAATGGCTGGTCACCGTCTGGTGAACGGGGTGACTGGAAACTTGACCTCATCACTTCTTTGGAGTGTGAGGACATTAAGGGAACGGCTGACCAATGGGCGGAAATGCTTTGTGTCACATCTGAGACACAAGTGCTTCCGAATGGGACGGAATTGGTCGTTCCTGAATTGTTTACGAAACCGATGTTCCTGCGCTTGCTCGAGAATCTCAAAAAGTATGGAACCAAGGTGTCCTACCTTGACTCAAAAGGAGCGGCTCCGGCAGGAACAAACCTGGGGATAATCCAGTCCAGGTTGTTCGACAATAATGATAAAATCCGGCTGAACAAGGACGACGGCACTTTCAATGTCTTGCATTTCAAGACCGAGGATGAGGCTGTCAGGTATGTGGCGACCACTATCCCGGCTTCGGAGAAAAGACTCTTCGTCTGTTCGTCCACAAAGCGACTGGACAATATCCAGACGTATTTGGGGCAACCTCGTTCGGGTTCTTCGGTTGAGGATTCCGAGCCTCAGATAGTGCAGTTGTTCAAGATCGGGATGTCACTTTTCCAATACCCGGCCAACATTGGTTCGGTTGTTTCCTGGCTTCAGGCTCCTGTGAGTCCTCTGGGTAATCTGAGGTTCAGCCTGATGCGTGCTGTCAAGGATTCTGGCGGTTTGTTCAACGAGGATTGGGACAAGGCTATAACTGATGAAAGGAACGCGATCAGTGACAACGAGGAAATAGATAAGAATGAACGAAAGAGGCAGCTAGCCAAATTTGATTGTAAGGTCAATCAATTCATAATCAAGCCATCCGTGGCGATAGACAAGGACAAGGTCATCGATTTCTGCGGAAATATGTCCCAATGGACAGTCGCGATGTCCCAGTCTGAGCATTATCGTGCGATGCCGGGAGCTGTCGCTCAATTCTCCACGCTCAAGAGTCTGTTTGACTTGATGCGCGAAGTTATAAATGAATATGCCGGTGATATGGACGGCATCACCTTGCGCCGTATGGTGATCCAACTCTGTCATGGTGATGAATATGATCTGTATCACGCTGAATGCGGAGGCCGCGAAGTCGTTGCCTCGCCTGGCGACATTCTGGATTCTGTGTCGGAGGTGGTTTGGGCTGATATGTATAACGTGTCAGCGCCTTCCGGACAGTTCAAATTTCTGACTGCCAGAGAGAAAGCACGACTTGGTTGTGAAGAATGGAAGGTTGGGGAGGAACTGAGATTCCGTGACGATGTTCAGGCGATGCCATTATTCAAGGCCAAGGAGAAATTGACTTTGATTTATGCGGATTATGCGGACAATGCACCGACTATGAAGCATCCGTTGCTGGTCCTCCTTGAGGCGCGGATCGAAAATTTCAAGGATTTTGTGAAAGACTATCCTGAAATCCCGGATGGGGCGTATGAGGAGAGAACCCGGATTGACAACTATGCGGAAAACACAGTTGAATCTCACGAGATCGGGCTCAGGGACAGCGCCATTCCTTCAAGGCGTGAAACGGAGAGCTATTCATCGCTGGATTCACTTGTGCAACATCCTTTCGATTATGTCTGCAATTATGCCGCGAATCTGCGTGAGCCGACATATTTCGACAAATCCTTGGTAGAAACGGTTATGGGAAATGTGGCTCACAAAGTAGTCCAGATTATGTTTTCCGAAGGGGTTCCGTTCAAGGAAAGCTTTGACCGGTCGGTTCTCGAATGCGGGGCGGTTCTGCTTCTGGACGAGAATGCGGTCGCCAGAAAAGAACTTGAGGTAAGGCTTGCAAAGGGGATTGATAGGTTGAAACACTTCATCCAACGAAACGGCCTGACATTCTATGCCTCCGAGAAGGAATATTCTTGTGAGTGGAAGGGAAAGTCTCTTGCGGCGAGAGTGGATATGATTCTTATTGACAGTGTTGGAAATCCTGTGATACTTGACTTCAAGAACACCTCTGTTCCCACTTCTTATGAGAACAGGGTGGCGCAGAACAAGGCTCTCCAGTTGGCTGTTTACGAATATGTAGTCCTGAAATCGGGAGAGTTCGCCGGCAAGGCGGTGAGGAAGGCCTACGTCATTTTACCTGATGCCGAGATATTCACGTCCGATGAGTTCGAGATGGTCTCTCCAATTGCTCCGGCTGACAAAGGACGTGTCGAAGGCGACTTGATGGAACTGCTTGGTAATTCCTTTGATTTCAGATGGCGGCAATTGGGTGAAGGGATTGTTGAATTGGGCGAAAACCTGCCTGTTGATGTGACGGAATACGGCAAGTCACAATCGGAAAAGAGACTTTACCCTATCAAAGAGGGTGAAAAGGGGATCAAATGTGACAACAGTTACTCTAACGTTAAAGGATTAAGATAGTCTATGAAAAATACAACGTATATAAGTGCAAGTGCCGGCAGCGGTAAGACCAACAGGCTCGTGAACGAGATGGCCGGCCAGATTCAGAAAGGAATTGTCAGGAACGGCGAGGTGGTAGAGGTGCGTGGTGATCAGGTTATCGCTACGACGTTCACCAAGAAAGCGGCTGCTGAACTGCAGGAAAGAACCAGGAAGATTCTAGAGGATAAGGGAATGTTCGACGAGGCTTCCAGGCTTGCCAATGCGGCTATTGGCACGATCCACTCCGTTGCATTTCAGATGCTGAGTAGATTCTGGTATCTCGCCGGAGTCAGCGCGGACGTTAGAATAATGCCTGAGGAAGATGTACGGTTCTATGTCAATCAATCGTTGGCATCGTGTGTGACCGAAGAAGACATTGCCTTTTTCGACAAGTATAGGAAGTTTTTTGACTTGACGACAACTAAGGATGGCAATTACCTAAAAGTGCCTGATACAAAATTTTGGCTCGAAGACTTGAAGGCTATAGTGAACACTATTCATAATTTTCGTGTGGGAGATGTTGAATCGGGAGAGAAAGAGTCGGTTCGGCTCGTGGAGGAGTTTTACAAGAATCCGTATCCAAATCAAGATGCCACTCCGGAATATGCCAAAGGAGTTATGGAACGTCTGGAAGTTGGTGTCAGAAAATGTAGAAGATTGGCTAAGGCTGCGGATGATTTGGCCGGAATGGTAGCGAAAGCATTTTCAGAGAATGTGGAAGAAGCGAAACTGAGGCTTTTGCTGGCAAGCATTATCAAACGTCTTTCGGGATCGAAGAGCCTTGATGGTTCAGCAGTTGATGATCTTGCGGAACTTTTGCGTATCCAGAGGGTGCTTGCCTGTTCGCCGGAGGTGTTGAGATTGCAGAAAGAGTATATTCATAGAATATTTGCCCTTGCCGAGAAGTGGAAAAATGAATATGCCGCATTCAAGGAGTCACGTTGCCTGCTGGACTTCAACGATCTTGAAAGGAAATTTTACGAACTTCTAGAAATTAAGGATGTGGAGGAGGAGATCAGAAGCAACTTCAAATCTTTGTTTGTGGATGAGTTTCAGGATTGCTCGCCGCTCCAGATCAGAATTTTTGAAAAACTTGGGTCTATGATGGAGTCTGTGACTTATGTCGGTGACAAGAAGCAGTCCATTTATGGTTTCAGAGGGACAGATTTAAGTGTCGTTGAAAGTGTTACGAATGAATTTCCGGAGCCGCTGGATGTTGCGGATGAGAACGGAAACATGATCACCACGCTGAAGGAAAGCTGGAGATCCACCCAAACCCTTGTGGATTTCACAAATCAGATTTTCGAGCGGGCGTTTGAAGGTGAGATCGCTCCGGAATTGGTGCGTTTGGAGAAGGCGGACGGAGGCAATGGAGATGCTGATGAGAAGCCGGAGCATTGGTGGTTCGATGTCGGTAATAATGATCTCTTCTATAAGGAATTGGCGTTGAAGGTGAATTCTCTGATAAAAGAGAGGGGGGTGAAAGCGAAGGATGTGGCTATCCTTTTCAGAAAAAATAATGATTGTGTCGAAATGGCTTCCTTGCTCAGAGGATTGGGACTGCCGGTCAACACACAGGAGGATTCGAAGAGTAAGAAAGATAGTTCTCGGTCATATTCATTTATGAATGCCCTTGTGTCGTTGCTCGTGAACGAAAAGGATGCGTACTCGAAGGCGGTTGTCCTGCTGGGCAGTGAGCCGGGTCACCATATAGGGGATGTTCTTTCCGACAGGATCGAAGACTTGAGGCTTTCCACTCAGGATGGTCAGGCACGAAATCGTTGGAACGAAGAACAGGTGATCAAGAGGCTGCTGGCTCTGTGCGAGCCTATCAGGCGGCAATCGGTCGCTGCGGCGATTGACAGTTTGGTGACGGAGTTTGGAGTGAAGGAGATTTTGTCCGGAATCGAAAATCCGGTGTCTGCGTCCCTTTTTGTTGATGCCTATCTGGCTGCTGCCAAGACTTATGAAGACCGTTGCCGTCTGAATGGAGAAGGTGCGTCTTTGTCCGGCTTCCTGACGTACGTCTCGAATTATAACGTGAATGGTTTGCCTGACGAGAATGGCGTTTTTGTCGGAACTTACCATAAATCAAAAGGTCTTCAGTGGCACACGGTGGTTTGCTGTTCTCTTGACATGGACCCAAATAAGATAGATGTTAAACAGGATATCATCGGGGTGGGACGGTTTAAGGATGCGGACGGAAAGATAGGTGTGTACGTCTTGCCTAAGACCGGGTTTGCTCAGGATGTTTTGGCTCCGGATTTGAAAGCCAGCGTCTTGGCTAATAGTGTCCGCCAGGAAAAATTTGCGGAGGCGAAGCGGCTGATGTACGTTGGGTTGACGCGCGCCAGAACGCACTTGATAACCGCTGCCAAGCAAGATAAAGTCGCTTGGCTGGATGCTTTGACCGGAAGCGCTTCTCAGGCACGTCCGTTCCCATTCCTTGCGGACGATGTTATGACAGTTCACACATTTGAACCTACCGCGGAGAACATAGATCCAAGAGCTCCGGAGGCTTCTTTCAAAGTACTTTCGACTCCTGCGGTCAGAACACTTTACAAAGAAAAATTTGTTGAGCCAAGCGCTGTGGTGAATGAAGGACTGGTGGCGAATGCGAAGGTGAGGATTGTGAAAAGAGTCTCTGACAGGATAAATGTGAAGTCAGAAGGAGATTTTGCAGATTACGGCACTTATTTCCATCAAGTCCTGTTTGGCTGGAGATTAGGAGAGGACAACACCGCTCTGATCAAATCATTGGCGCGGGACTTTCATTTGTCCGATCCGCTGAATGAGCCGGATAAGATTTCTGCGACGGTTGAGTCGTTCTATTCTTTTATGAAAAACGCGTACGGTGATCCGATGTCCCTGCACAGAGAACTGCCATTCAGGGAAGAGCGTGACGGACAGGTGATTTCAGGGAGTATGGATCTTGTTTATGAGACCAAGGATGGTGTGGTGCTGGTGGATTATAAGACTTGTCCTCGGCCAATCGAAGAACTGACCGACAGGACAAGTGATTTCTATGCTTGCAAATATGCTCCGCAGTTGGATTGCTACCGGCACGCTCTTGAAACTTCAGGTAAAACAGTGGTGGACACGATTCTTTTTTACCCTACATCCGGAGTACTTGTGATAATCTGTGGCCTCGGATTCTGATGGTATTCAATGCCATCAGAATCCGATCTTCTTGATGCTCCCGGCGCGCTGGAGGGTTTCGGTGCGGCAATATTCAGACAGTACGTTGTAGTCAAGGGATTCGTTGCCGGTGAGGACGGCGTCCACGGCTTTCATCCGGGAGATATTCTCGATCTGGCCGCCACTGAAATCGAATTCAGAGGCGAGCCTTGTGGCGACATCGTCAGAGAGGCCGGGGATCAGGGATTCCCAGATCTTGGCTCTAACGGCGGTTTCCGGTCTCTTGAAGTCGATCTTGTAGAGGAAACGCCGCTCGAAGGCCTTGTCGATGTTGTCGGTGAGGTTGGTTGTGGCGATGAGGATTCCTTCCATCGACTCCATCTCCTGAAGGATTATGTTCTGAATGGCGTTCTCCATCTTGTCCACGGCGCTCTCGGCTCCCTCCCGGCGTATTCCGAAAATCGCGTCAGCCTCGTTGAACAGCATTATAGGCTGGATTTTCTTTTTGGAGCACATCTCCTTGTAGGCCGCGAAGGCCGCCTTGATGTTCTTCTCGCTTTGCCCCACCCACATGCTCTTGATCTGGTCCACATTGACCGGGAATATGTCCCTTCCGGTGGCGCGCGCCAACTGATAGACAGTCTCTGTCTTGCCGGTGCCTGGACTGCCGTAGAAGAGGCAGGCGAATCCTTTCCTCATCCCGTGCTTTTCAAGGTTGGCGGTGATATTCCTGAAATTCTGTGGTTGGAGAAGATTGGAGAGCCTTTCCACCTGGGCGTTCACGTCCGTGTTGAAGAACAGTTTTTTCTCTGTCACCTTCTTGTGGGAAATGAGGCTGTTGTTGATGTCGTTCGTCTCATTCCTGCTTTTCATCTTGTGATTCGGCAGGAATTTCTTCAGTCCTTTTTTCGTGAACCTGTAGGAACCCCTGTCAAAAAACGATTCGGCCGAGTCAAAGACAAGAAGTCCGTCCGTGATCAGCTGGTTCTCACCTCTTTCCAGAGACCTCAGCATCGCTCGGAAAGATTTTGTGGACGGTAGGGCGTCCCGGATGTCGGACTGGTCGAACTTGTCCTTGCATTCGCTCACATACAGCGCGCACAGATAGACAACAACCGTCTTCAGGTCTTTGTTCTTCGTGTAGCAGGAAAGCGTCTTGACAAACGGAATCTCCTGGTTGGCCATTAGTGCTGAATTGATTTCAAGGAACAACGACTCGTCGTCAAGGTCATTGCGGGAGTTCCTTTCGTAGAGGTCCATGATGGTGTCAAACAATTCCTCTTCTGTCATCTTTGAATAATCCGGAGCGATGAACGGCTTGTCGGCGGCAAGGCATTTCAGGACACCCATCGGCACATTGTAGCCAGAAGAGTCGATTCCGCTGTTTCGTTTGAGCAGTCTTTTGGAGACGAGGTCCTCAATCTCATCCAGATGCATCAGCAATGATGTCCGGTGACATTGAAGATGTGAGCACAGGTTCTCAAGGGTGACCGCGGACCAACCGGACTGCTCTATGAACAAGGAAAACAACACGGCCTGTGTTTTCGTGATTTTCAGCCTCTCGCCAAGGTAGGAGGAGAACGGTTCGACCATATTCATAAACTCATCTGTCAGGCCCGAGTCGCTGGATCTGGAGACGATGCCGTCCACCGCCTTGAGCAGAGTCAGGTTATCAAGCTCCTTAGGTGTCGGGGCCGGCAATTTCCGTTCGATGTCTTCCAAGTTGAAAAAGTCATTGTTTCTTCTTCTCATAGTCTTTTCATTTTTATGGTTAATACTATCTTCTTCGCTGTTTCTCAACCAAAATTTTGACAAATGTCGCGGCCATCGTTTTTATGGCCGGGCGGACGTATGCCGTGAAGATGTGCTCCTCTCGTGGTTGAGGCCGTGCGGCGGTTGATAACAATAAAAACAGTGCCATTGTTCAAAGATTGTCCGGCCTATCTGGACACGGTTATTAAAAGACATAGTTCGCACTTTTTTATAGTTTATGGTTGCGGAAAGAGTGCTTCCAGTGTATTACATAACAAACAACATAAAAAAAAGATGCTATGATTTGGAAATTTTTGTTACTGGCTTTCATCCTGATCTTTGTGGTGATCACGGTGCTGGATATTCGTAAATTCTACGGATTTTTTGTGGATACATTCACAGTTGACGATGAGTCTATTAAACAAGAGTTCAGAGGCCTTTTGTCAAGAAAAGATCTTTATGTGATGAGCCTGAGCAACTTGGTGATGACGGTCTTGTGTCTGGCAAACTTGGTGATGCTGTGTTACATCCCGCTTTACGGTGAGCCTGTGTGGCTGACTTGGGAATGGATTGCCGGAGACATAGTTGTCAGTGTAGTGTCAGGAGTGGCATCGTTCTTTATCAATAAAAATGTGTTCGGAATAGTGGCTCCCATTGTGATCAAGGCCAAGCGTTGCACGGATTTTTCGGGCGGTGAGCGGATCTGCTATTGGTTGCTCCGGGAAAGTGATGGAACACTGATATATTTGGGTGTCGCCGTCGCGGCTCTCACAATCATAGGATTCTTTTGATGATTGGAATAAGAGTTTTTTATTAAATTTGTATTCGGAGAACTGCCACGTGAAAGTCCTTTTGCTTTAAAAGGAAAGACAACTTGATTCAGATTATAATATTAGTTTTTATTCTCCGCTTTTTCACGGGCTTGGTGAAAAGCTAAAAGAAACCCTGCTTGCTTGGGATTGTAAGATCCCAGGCCATCGATTAAGAACGTGAGTGTGACAGTTCTCCTTTTTTATTATGAAAGAATCATCATTTGAAAGCTTGGTCGATTTTGCGACCGATGATCAAATATTCCGTCTCATAGCTAAGGAGAGAGGAAAGTATGCTGCCAGAATACCAAAAAAAGCAACGAATCCTTTTGGCTCGGATCCTCTTTTTAACGAACTTAAGGCGATGACGCCCCCACACAAACTTTGGGGCAATCCAGGGCGCGGAAAATTGCCACCGAAAGCCACGTCAGGACTTGCTCTCTGGACGTACAAGAAGAAGCGGGCGACGGTTCGTATATACCAGGCAATCAAGAAAAAACGCGGTTTGTACCCAGAAGCGCCGTGGGTACGTAACTTGAATGATTTTGTCTTATCAGTTCGGAATAGCCTTTCCGGGATTGAGCCGCTTGCCTTGGAGTCTCCACGGATCCTTGCGAAATTCAAGGAGAAGGATGCCGGAAGTGGGGACTTTATATATCGTCCTATCTGTAAATATTCTGACCTGAAGACCAAGATCATCCTGGCGCTTGCCTATCAGTACATCCTTGCGAAGTTTGACAGGTATTTCCATAGAAATATGCTGTTTATGCGAGCGGCGAGACGTGTTGAGGGAAAGCGATATGAAATGCCTAAGTACACGGATGCCATCGACCTTGTGTCGGATTTCAGGAGGCGGAACAACCGGAAGTCAATTTATGTAGGGGAGTGCGACATCCAGAAGTTCTACGACATATTCAATCACGATGTGATAGTAGAGTGTTTTGAGGACCTTTTTGCTGAGGTGAAGTTGAGGGATGGAGCCTCGGACGGTGATTTCGATTCCTTGCGTCGCGTGATAAAAGCTTATCTGGATTCGTTTGATTATCCAGAAAACGTGATGAGCAAGAATGATGACCCAGATTATTGGAAGAATGAGGTTCGAAGGCATCGAAGCGATGCGTGTCCGGAACCGGTATGCAGGTTCAAGTGGGTGAGCGATGACGCTTTTGTCTCTTCCGGTTGCTACACGACTAAAGAAGAATTCTATGCCGCAAGGAACGGGAGAAAATTAGGCATCCCGCAAGGTGGCGCCCTGTCAGGCATAATTGTCAATGTGGTTATGAGGGTCGTGGACAAGCCGATCGTGGAGTCGGACTCTCCGGACAAGCTCTTCATCCGCTATTGCGATGACATTCTTTTAATGCACACTGATGAGAAGGCTTGTGAGAACTATCTTGAGTCCTACTACCGTGAATTTAACATATTTTTGTATAATTAACTCTCAAGTTTGACGGTCTTTGCCT
>SAMEA104315420__coassemble_267_pt1 | contig 41291 bp, 29 predicted proteins | sample SAMEA104315420__metabat2_high_PE_035 | metagenome-assembled genome bin SAMEA104315420 (sample SAMEA104315420) | gut metagenome | biome: Monkey gut; feature: monkey-associated habitat; material: faeces | place: China | collected 2013 | reverse complement strand
AGGCCTGGAAGATGCTGAACTACGCCCGCGCCGAGGGGATGAAGGTGATGGTCGGTTGTATGACCGAGACTTCCTGCGCCGTGACCGCCGCCGCCCAGATCTCCCCTGCCGTGGATTTCGCCGACCTCGACGGCAACCTCCTCATCGCCAACGACCGCTTCGAAGGAATGGCCGTCGTTGACGGCAAGATCACCCTCCCTGACCGCCCTGGACTCGGACTCAAACTGCTGTAAGTTATGGCTATGAAAAGAAAAGAGATCGTACTGTGGACGCTGGTGGCGGTCGCGCTGGCCGCGAACACCTGGCTGCCGAGGCAGATGAGGTACAAATATTCGTGGGATAAGGACTTGGCGCAAAGGCTTGCGACGGAGTTCTGCGCCACGCGGGAGGATGTCAAGGAATATATTCAGAAATATGTTCCTGATGTCACTGACGAGCAGATCGACAAGTGGACAGTTTCCGGAGAGCTGGAGGCGATGCAGATCGGGAAGCGCACGATGTACTTCACGGCGGCCGCACGCAACCTGTTCAGGATCAATCCTGAATTAGCCGCGATAAAGGCTGCGGCAGATTCAAAGGACGAGGACTTGTCCAAGAGCGGGACCTCGCTGAGCGGCCACGAAGCCATTGACGCGGTGACGATTCCTGAGATCAAGAGGCAGGTTCTGGAGAACCTCGCCGATGGCAAGGAAAATCCTTACTTCGCCCTGCCGAAGAGAATGAAAGTGACGTTCACCCTGACCGTCCACGCCAACACCTTGCGCCCAGGCCAGACACTCCGCTGCTGGCTGCCGCTTCCTCGCCAGGATGTGGCCCGCCAGACCGACTTCAAATTCATAGAGGCCGGAGCCAACGGCGCGGCGTACCCTGTGGAGCAGCTCACATTCTCGGAACCTTCGCACCCGCACAGCAGCGTCTATATGGAGGCCAAGACCGTAAAGAACAAACCGACCGTCTTCCACGAGATCTTTGAATATACCTCCAGCGGCGAATGGCACCCTATCGATCCGTCCAAAGTCCTGGCCTACAATGTCAATGATCCTGAATATAAGGAATATACCGCAGAACGTGAGCAGCACGTGATCTTCACGGACAGGCTCAAGGCCGCCGCAGATTCAGTCACCGCCGGCATCGAGAACCCTTACCTTCAGGCCAAGGCGATCTACACCTGGATCGACAAGACATTCCCGTGGGCATCGGCCAGAGACTATTCCACAATTGAGAATATTCCCGAATATGTCCTGACGAACCACCACGGCGACTGCGGCCAGGTGACACTGCTGTTCATCACGATGTGCCGCTACAAAGGGATTCCAGCCAGATGGCAGAGCGGTCTGATGATGCACCCGGGCGCCGGCAACCTCCACGACTGGGGTGAGGTCTATTTCGAAGGCTATGGCTGGGTTCCGGTTGACCAGAGTTTCGGAATAACCTCCTACGGCGGCGATTTCTTCCTCGGCGGCATCGAGCCATACAGAATGGTGATCAACTCCGATTTCGGCGGCAATCTCGATCCCGAGAAGAAATATCCTCGCAGCGATACCGTTGATTTCCAGCGCGGCGAGGTCGAATGGGACAAAGGCAACCTCTACTTCACGCAGTGGGACTACGATTTCAAGATTGAGTATCTGGACTAAGGAACAGTTTTCCTGTATTACATAAGAGAGTGACCCCGAAAGAGGTTTCCGGGTCACTCTTTTCTCATATTCATATCTGTCGAACCTTAGTGAATTTTCACTTTACATTCCGGCCACAATTCTATCCAATCTCTCTGTGACCTTTTTCTTAAGTTCTTGAGACGAACTGATGTCCATCTCATCCGAAACGCCCAGATAGAAACTGCAGGCGGCATCCAAAGAAAGGGAATTGAACAGAACAGTCTTGACCCTCCAGCCACCGCTTTCCATTTTCTGAATATATCCCACAGCCGACGGATTTTGATCAAGGAACTGGTTCTTCCCCCTGGTCGTCTTCAGCACGATGTCAAACGGGATGTTCTCGTTTCCGGAAAAACCGAAAATGTCAAGCTCGTATGTCTTGTGAAGTTTGGCATATTTCCATCTCTCATCCAAGACCTTGACCACATCCGCACGCCGAAGATGGAACACCTTGTTTTTCCGGTCCTTAGGATCAAACGCCCAAAGAGAGTCACAACGCTTGTTATCTGTGAAAGCGAACGCCTCCACCTTTCTGTCCTTGTCTGATGTGTTGCTGTTCGAAGAGTCATAGCCGACCAGACATATCGTATGTCCCGAGTTTATGGCACGTCTCGCGGCATCGATCTTGTCAGCCATTCCGCTTCGGAGAAGATACTTTCTGTTCCGCAGTTCCTCCTCGATGGTAGCGCTCATGACCTTGCTCTCGGAACCAGACCTATAGTATGCGACACCATTGAGGTACACCACTCCCTCCTTCGCCGGCTGGACGCACAGATCCAGCACTTTGCCGTCATAACAGATTCTCGGAGTGACGTTCTGATATGTGTCAGGGAAACGGTCCCGGATCTTTCCCATCACGATCACCCTCATGTATTCATCCTCGACATCCCCTGCCGCTTTTATCTCCCCTTTTTTAATGAGTTCGTCAATGTCCGCCTGAAAGCCGGAAACGAAACGCCTTTTCTCATCGGTTCCGATATACAGATGGCTCTCGCCTTGCTCCGCGTACCTGTTCATAAAAGCGCAGATTGTCTTCATGCATTTGAAGCTCTGCGACGTCTCGTTGAACAGTCCGGTCTCATTGTCGAAGACCCATGACATCTTATGCTCGATGTTCTCTCCTTCCGGCATAAACGGGAATCTGCCATCATCCTCAACCTTCGCCACAATTGAGTCCGACACACCGAGAATCGTGCAGATTTCCCTATGAAGGTCTATGCGGAGACGTTCCAGAGACGGGGTGCCCATAAACCGGTTGGCGGCCTGGATCAACTTGGCGACAGCTGACATGGATGTACCCGGCAGCTGCCTGATGGTGCGGTCAAACACCTCCGACTCTTCCGGCTTTCCGTATAAGGCAAGGATGTTGGTGATCACTCCCATAGTCAAAATCCTTTCTCCGGAAAGATTCCTCTTGTCAAATGGTTTGATCGAGTCGAACTCCATCCTGGCGAAGGAAACAAGGGTGTCAAGATAGTCAAAGCTTGTCCCATAGTATCCGAAATCAGAATCATCACCCAATATGAAAGCCAGTGAGGTGCATGTTCTCATGACATCACGGCGGTTTTCGGTACCGATGACCACACTTTCCGACCTCAGTTCCTCAATCCGGTGGAATTCAGTCAGGAACTCTGAGGATATTCTCTTAATCTCAGGCTTTTTAGGTGCCGGAGACAGGATTTTCTTGTTCAGATAAAGAAGGGAATGTATGAAGTTGTCTCTCGCCTCGCTCTCATCAAACGGTTTGTCATCAATTTCATCATCAGACACTTCCGCGATGATGAAGTCGTACTTCTTGTCATATTCCACGATGTCCAGACATTTCTGCGTGAAGCGCGGATAAGATTCGTCTCCCTTTGTACGCACAAGAAAGCCTTCCCTTGTCAGCCAAGTGTTTGGAACCTCGCCACATCGTTGGAACAAAAGGGTTCCCACTGTGCTCTCGAATGTCGAGCCGTCATCCTGTGTGGCCCAATAACGATCGTAGATAAAATCAATTACCGTGTCATCAATACTGAAACACTCCTGCTCTTTGAGGTACTCCACATTGATGACATCTCCCACCCTCATGTTCCTTGCGAAGTCCGTCATGTACAAACCTCGGACATTCGACGCTCCGATTATACGGATAGGTCCCGTGACCACCGTGTATGCCGGATCGATACTCTCCGCGAATATGGTGTCATACGTCACGCTCTTCACCTTGACGGTAATCATCTCCCCATCCTCATAAGTCTTCAGGGTAGCCTTATCTTCGTCATCCTCGACTTCGGCACACTCGGCCAGAAACCTATCCATGTCAAAGTCCCCGGACTTTCCCTGCTTCTTAGCCTGCATGACACGCACCTGACCATCCTCTATGGCCACGGCAGGGCGAAGAGCTGGCGCTTTCATATTCACAAAAAGACGGCTCATCGAATATATTGAAACACCTTCAAGGTCGATTCTGACCGCGCCATGATTCTGGAACCACCGAATATCCTCGGCCTCATCCATCGAGGCGTTCTCCATCCTCTTCACCAGATCCGGGACATTGAACTCTATGACATCGTCCATGCAATATCCGGCGTCAGTTATCTTTGAAGCCTTGACACACCTCAACACAATCGAGGAGAGTGACCCGGACAATTCCGGCAAGACAAGCGAGAGGAGGTAGCAAAGCATCGACATATAACGGACCGCCTCTTCCTTCTTATCGAACATGCTAAGGTACAGCGTCGTGGCCGCGATGATCTTCGCGTCCCTTTCAAGGTCTTTTTTAGCAGAGGACAGGGTGTCGAGCAGTGGACGCGAAACATACATGGCACGTATTTCCTCGCCCCTCTGCACCAACAAAGACGATGTGGTACAGAATGATTTATCTTCATCAAGTTCGGTCTTGTCCTTGAGGAAAGAGTCCCGAAGGTACTTCAAGACATCATTGTAATATTTGTCAATATAGTCCGGCGTCAGCGGAAACCAAGGCAAAGCGTTGTCGATAGCCATAGTCAAAGTGTATTTTCATAAAGGCATGAACCTGATCCATACCTTTACAAAAATACATTATTTCGCGCCATACACCAAATGTTCAGCCAAGAGAAAATGCAAAACCGATACGCTTCTTACGATTAACGTTGATCAAGGGATTAATCCTGCGACGTGTTTTCCTCAACGAAAATCCTGATCGACTCCTGCTGTTCCGAATCTGAGCTCTCAAGCACTCCGGCGGCCATCCAGTAGGCGTACTTACCAGTGCAGAACTCTGACAGGGATTCGATGTCAGTGCCATAGCGGAACTCGATGTGGTGCGTGCCTGCCGGTGTGTCGGAACGCATAGCGAAACAACGGAACTCGTCCTCGTTGCCATCCTTGGAGTTGAAGAAATAGAAGTCATAGTCAGCGTTATAGCTATCGAAGACATATTCGTGAGAGAAGATCTCATTGCCAGACGCGTCAAGGCCCTTTATGCCGCCTTTGCCGTCAAAGACGAAACGGCTCACGCCCTGCTTGAAATCGCAGTTGAACTGGAATCCATTCTGCCAACCATCTGTGCCATCGCCGAAACACTCAGTGGCGGCCTCTCCGGTCAATGTGCCTGACATAGAGGCCTTCAGTGCTTCGACTGTCGATTGCGCGGCCTCTGCACCCACTGCCTTTTCGCATTCCGAAAGCCACATCCCATTTCGGGTTCAGCGAAGTATTCTCGCTGAAGAGTTCCTCGTAAGTTCCTTTGAGATCTTTCTGAAGCTGTGCGGCGGCCTCGGCGGATCCCACTTCAGGAACTTTACCGGTACCACAGGACGTAGAAAACACAATGGCGCAGAGGGCAAAGATCAAATTAGCGGCGATATTCTTCATTTCCAATCATTTTAAGATTCCAGTCCGCAAAGATAGTCTTTAGACAATTCTTCAGAAATCCTAATTTGTTGGTACTTTCTTCAAATGTTGTCCTGGGATATATTCCTGATCACCCGGCAAGGGTTGCCTACAGCGACGCAGCGGGCGGGGATGTCACGTGTGACAACGCTTCCGGCACCAACGGTGGAACCTATCATTAAAGAGCCGTGTCTTTCCAAGAGCGTGATTCGCCGAAAATCCCGCCTGTAGAGAGTCCGCGGAACCTCTATAAGCGAAAAAAGCCAACTATTACGCCCGTAGAGTTCTAAACCGGTGATGAATCAACCTTTGACCGCCACGAGCCCCATCTCGGCGGCCTTCACCCGCATAAAGGCATCGGCCTCCTCGAAATTGTTGCCGATCTGGCCGTCCAGTATGGCCTCTTTGACATATTCCTTCAGAACACCGATCTCGCGGCACGGGCTCAGGCCATAGACTTCCATTACATATTCGCCGCAGATCGGGTTCTTGAAGTTGCGGATGGCGTCCTTGGCCTCGACTTCGACGAGCTTACGCTTGACAAGCTCGAAATTCTGCCGGATCTTGGCAACCTTGACCGGGTTCTTGGAGGTGATGTCGGCGTTGCAAAGGAGCATCAGGTCATCGATCTCGTTGCCGGCGTCGAACAGGAGACGGCGCACGGCGGAGTCCGTAACCTCCTCATCCACAAGGGCTATAGGACGATGATGGAGACTGACTAGTTTCTGGACATACTTCATCTTCTCGTTCAGAGGCATCTTGAGAGCCTTGAATATTCTCGGAACCATCTTGGAACCGACTACCTCGTGACCGTGGAAGGTCCAGCCCACCAACGGGTCGAAACGCTTGGCGACCGGCTTGCCGATGTCGTGCAGCAAGGCCGCCCAACGAAGCCACACATTCGGCTGGGTCCTCACCGACTCCACAAAACTGTCTCCGCCCTCATCGGGTGTGAAATCCTTCAAAGTACCGGCCGCGATGCCCTCGATCTCAGAGGCCGCCACATTGTCAACGACCTGGAGAGTGTGTGAGAATATTTCCTTATGTCCCTTTCCGTCAACGGATTCCACCCCTTTGAGTTTCAAGAGATCCGGGAGGATATATTCAAGAAGCCCAGTCTCGTCCATCAGTTTGAAACCCATCGAAGGGTGAGGCGTGATGAGGATTTTGTTCAGTTCCTCGACAATGCGCTCCTTTGAGAGGATTGTCATCCGGTCGCGCATATTCCTCATAGCACGCAAGGATTCCAGGACAATGGTGAATTTTTGCTCCGGCGTGCTGAGCTTCGTGGCGAAACGGATCGCGCGGAGCATCCTGAGAGGGTCGTCGCTGTAGGTCTGCTCCGGCTCCAGCGGGGTGCGGATTATGCCCGCCGCAAGGTCGCGGATGCCTCCGAAAGGATCGACAAGCGCGCCGTAGTCCTCCTTTTGCAAGCTGAACGCCATCGCGTTGATAGTGAAATCCCTGCGTTCCTGATCCTCCTCAAGCGTACCGTCCTCGACAATCGGCTTGCGCGAATCGTGGCGGTAGGACTCCTTCCTGGCCCCGACGAACTCAATCTCCGCCCCGTGCCACTTCAGCATCGCGGTGCCGAAAGTCTTGAATATGGACACGTTGCAATGCCGGCGTTCCTTTTCCTCGATCTTCGCGGCCACTGCCTCGGCCAATTGGATCCCGCTCCCCTCCACCACGATGTCGATGTCATCGTTCGGTCTGCCAAGGAAGCAGTCACGCACATAGCCTCCGATCACGAAAGCCCTCACGCCAAGCTCCTCCGCCGCCGCTGACACGATTCCGAAAATCGGTTTGTCAAGATATCCCTGTGTTATTGTCGCACCCATATTCCTATTTCTGCATTGTCTCCCAATCCGGGAATTGTTTCATCTGAGAATAAGTCTCACCGTCCCGGACGAAGCCAAAAGTCTTCAACCCGTTTGTTATCACCACATATTTCACATTCAGTACCAGATTGTACCTTAGAGCCTGCTCCAGCACTTCCCTGCTCATCGGCACATCCTCCCGCTTGCATTCCACCACCATCAGCGGAGCCGTGTCCCTGCCGTAAACGAGGATATCCGCCCTGAAATCCTTCCCTCCGAACTTCATAGCCACCTCGCTCATCATCATATATTCAGGCACCTTCATCCGCTCCTTCAGCACTCCGATGAACCACTGCCGCACCTTCTCCTCCGGCGTCAGCGCCACCGCCTTCTTCCTCAACGGGTCCCAAACCTTCTGCTGCTCCATTGTCTTCTGAATCTATGAATATGCCAACCTTTATTCGTGAATATGCCGACCGAAGTTTATGAATATTATCGTCAGACCTCCGGCTTTTTCACAGCTTCCACCGCAGCCTTCAGCACACGACGGTAGATATCATCAATCACAAGCCCGGAAATGGTCATTCCGAATATGGCCGTGACGTGAACCGTCGTACCATTGATCTGCGCCTTCGAGGAACACCACTCGTGGTTCAGCAAGTCCGGATTGCCTGGCCCGTCCTGAGCCTTGGGACACATACATTTCTCCGTGCCGCAGCTCTGGCAGTGCCCTCTGTTCGGCAACACCTCATCATCATACACGCAGAGGAACTTCTTGGCCGGCATCGTCTTGGCCCTTTTCATCTTCTTCCTCAGCGCCGCCCCCAACGGGCATCCCCGCACGTTCCAGAACTCCGCCACCTTGATTTTCAGCGGATCCACCTTCAGCGCCGCCCCCAGCGAGCAGAAGAACTTCGCCTTGCTTGACGTGGCGTTTAAGATAAGATGCACTTTATCTTTCAGAGAATCAACAGCATCGATAACGTAGTCATATTCATCAAGATTGAACTGTCCCGCCGTCTCCTCGCAGTAGATCTGCTGGACCGCCGTGACCTCAGCCATAGGGTTGATCTCCAGAAGATGAGCCTTGAGCGCGTCCACCTTCACCTGGCCAACTGTTTTAGTCGTCGCCATAAGCTGCCGGTTCACATTAGTGATGCAGATCCTGTCCGAGTCCACGATCGTCAGTTTCGTGATCCCGCTGCGCACCAGTCCCTCCGCACACCAGCTCCCGACTCCCCCGACTCCGAATATGATCACCCTGACAGCCGCCAGAGCCTCCATAACATCATCGCCCAGAAGCAGTTCTGTACGGTTGTATATCGCTTTCTCAATCGTGTTCTTTGCCATAGCCTGCAAAGTTAACAATCCTTAAGGAATATTCTTAAAGCTTTGCCTATCATTTTTTAACAATGAGCCCACTTTCAAATGTTGGAAAGGCTATTTGGGATGCCGCCTGTCATCGCTATCGGGAGCCGTGGAGGATAATCTTTTACAGCTCAGCACATAAGCCATTATCCTTCAGTCGTTTTCCACTATAGGTAACAATGATATTATTTGATTATGACTACATTATGCGGCACCAACTCAGAATCAGCCAATGGCGCACAACGCCTTGATTAGCAAAGATATAGTTAACAACCTTCAGTCCAATTCTCCCAAAGGCAACAGCTTATTTTTCAGATTATCAAAAAGTTACCTCCCACATCAAATTTTCTTTATGATTTGAAACAAATCCGGAATATTCATCGTATCTTTGTCACAAATCGCTTGGGGATGTTCTGGTTTTGACAGCAATGATTCTGAGCGGTAAGCACGTCGGGCTCCTGGAGGGCCGGCCCGCAAAACTGGATCTCCAAAAATTTAGTTGCTGATAACAACTACGCACTCGCTGCCTAATCGACCAAGTCGCATTAGCTTAATCCGAGCCGCCTAGGATGCGGTTCCGACGAGTATCCCGCGGACTTTACGCCTTCTCTGTTCCGAGTTCGGGGTATCATTCAAGAAGGACGCACCGGAGGACTCCTTTAAATCCGGCCAAGACCCAAAGGATAAGCTTCGGTTAGCCCGTCTTCCGGCAGGCCGCGGCCGACAACCAAAGGACGACTAAACGTGTAGAAAGCCTCTTGGCGCGTTGTTTGGACGGCGGTTCGACTCCGCCCATCTCCACAATATTAATTGAGTTTCAATTAATTAAGCCAATTAAACGGCTCACCTGCAAACTTCCGTGTGAGTCCTATCCGAAGATTGTACATAGCCTGAACATGAAGAAGGGCAGGTCAGACACTCCTCTAAGCTGAGCCCGGAAGCCTTTTATTTTTGAGTTGAAGGATTCCGCTCCCGCATTGGTGGAGTGGTCGATGAAGTAGTTCAGGATTTCATCCTCCCGTGATCTCACCGCATCCCTTGCCGCCTTCATTTCACGGAGGGAGCATTTGCTCACATCCTTATACCATTCCCTGAACTTGACTTTTGCCGTTTCACTATCCAAAGTGGGACTCCGGAAGACGGCCCTGAGCCGGTTCGTGATGTCGTAAGCCTCTTTGAGTTTAGGATAGAGTTGAAACAGGGTGTTCATTCGTGCGTTCTGCCGTTCGCTCCATTTGTCTGGTGTTTGGGTGAGGGCATATCTGCCTCTTTTGAGAAGTTCGTTGCGCGTGTCGCCATTGCTCAGCGCGGGCGGTCTGAACCTCTCGTTCTTCCACAAGGGCTTGCGGCCACGAGTCTTGTCCTTGTAGTTCTTCGGGTGCTTCTTGCGGTAACATCTGCGTCGTGCGGCATATCGCTTGAGACGTCTGCGGTGTTCGAGTTCAAGCCGGCTTTGTTCCGCCTGCGCCTCGCGTCTGTAACGGAGATGTATCTCTTCCACGCCGTCAATGCAGCGCTTCATGATGTGGAAGCAGTCCAATGTCAGAGTCGCATTGGGGAAGGCCGTATGCACAATGACCGCCATAGTGTCGGAAAGATCGGCTGTCACCTCCTTAACCCTCAATCGCTCTTTCTCGGGTATTTGGAGCGGGATTGTCAGCACATCCTCCGCCTTTGTGCCTCGCACGGCTGCTATCAGCGAGCCCTGACGGCAATGGCCGTCCTTGTTCGTCAGGAACGTGAACAGGTCGTCCTAGAGTGAGGTCTCGTCGATGCCGATGCACGGAAGTTTCCGACCATCAGCAACGATGTGCGTCCCTTTGTCCAGACGAATCCAGAACTTAGGAATATACACGGCGCTGAAATGCAGCACGGTGGTCGAGTCAGTAAGCTATATCCTATTGACGTCCAGCGTCTCCGTGGTATAGAAATCCACCGCCGGATATTCAACGACATTAGTTTCACGCTTACATCCTGCTGCAATACTCACCAGCAAAAGCGACAGCCCGATTATTCTTTTCATCTCGAAACTTTAATTTGCGGGTTCAATTTAAGGATTACATTTCAGATTGGCAATATCCGATAACGGAATATTCACTACCTTTACGGAAAATTTCGGAATCAGCATACCCACGCTATTTCAAGAGTCACATTCCTCAAAGCGGCACTGCCGCCCAGTGTGCGAGATTCCGGTTTCGATGCACATAGCATAAAAAAATAAAGAAGTATGAAAGAAGTGAATCCCAAAGAGACTACCAGAGCCTACGCATTTGAGTTCTGGATGAGGGCTCCGATGCCGATGGTGACGTTTTTCAAGACAATCGATGTCTCACGACTGACAAGAATCAGCAGAAGGACAGGACTGAAATTCAATATGTTGATGTGCTACTGCATCGGCAGGGCGGCAAGCGGAGTGAAGGAATTTTACATGCTGCCGGTCGGAGAAAAGCTGATTGAATATGACAGTCTGGCGGTGAACACCATTGTCGCGAACAAAAACGGAGAGGTCAGCTCGTGCGATGTGCCTTTCAGTGACGACATGCGCACCTTCAACGACAATTATCTGAAACTCACCAGGCAAGTGGCCGAAAGCTGCGAAAATCACGACCTGACGGACAGTATGGTCATCGGAACGTCAGCGTTGGCGAAGTATGAGATCGATGGAGCCGTCGGAATGTACAGCGGCATATTCAACAACCCGTTCCTCATCTGGGGAAAGTACAGAAGCCACTGGTTCAGAAAGACTCTGACCGTCTCGTTCCAGTTCCACCACACCCAAATGGACGGAGCGCACGCGGCCATATTCTTAAATAGGTTGCAGGAGGTCATTTATCGCCTGAAAATAAAATGAATCTATATAGAGGCAGACTATCTTTTTGCCTTATAGTACTGATATTTAAACAATTACAAACCATTGACATTCCTGTGCTATAATTTGTATGTAAAGGACTTAATCTCCATTGTGGTCATACACTACTAAGACAAAAGGTGGCGGAGGAGCTCGGGGGTTATGCATTGGGTGAAAAAAGCCACTTTTTTCACCCAATGATAATCCGTAATGACTTTTCGGGTGTCAAACGCGCCTTTTTTCACCCGGAATAATAACCCTTCGCGTCTAAACCAACTTTGCCACACGCGAAGGTTGGTGAACGTGAATCAAAAATATTAGGCCATTTTATACACGTGTATAAGCCTTTCGCCGTACGTTTTTGTCCCACGAGATCCAACTCTTCCTGGTGCGATAAACCAAGCGCACCTGAGGGTTATGGGCATATTGTGGAATAGTCAGTGGAACCTCAGAACCGCACTATATTAGGTCTGGCTATTATATGTCATTAATAAACACAGTTATCTGCTGCTCGCAACCGTCCAGACGTTGGTACGATATGAAGAACGATAGTCAACAGGTATATAATTTCTATTATATGTTCCTATGAGAGATGAAGTGTATTGTCAGTTAAATGAACTAATAATGCACCTTCACAGGCATCTATTTGTGTAAACCACGCTTTTAGGGGGATAATGATCTCTTCACGAGCGTCTTTCAGTCATATTCCCGCTTTTAGAGAATGTGGGGTAAATTTTAAGGCAATTATAAGAGACTCGCCGCCAACTAGGCAATATGTTAAAAATTAATAAATTACAATATTTTGTCATCAACTCGTATATAATTGCCTGGTTTTTTCATTATATTTGAAGAACGATGATTACTGGTAATGAGTACTTTTCATAACATAGATGAACTGACACGTTGTCTTGACAGGGAGAAAAAACTGCTGAATGAATTATTCGCCAAGCGTAACGCACTTTCTTTCAGATATGATTACGCCTTGGAGTTAACCGACTACAAGGAAGAGCGTATTAAATATCTGATCGAGAATGAGGTTATCCGTGAAAGCGGAGACTTTCTGGAGATGGAGGACATCTATGTACAATTCTTCGAAGAGGTTCTTCAAATCAATGAAGAGATTAATGTCTCAAGCGTTCAGGACTACATCACCCACCTCAAGGAAAACATCGGATATTGGATGAGTTCTGGAAGCGAAAAGGATAAGTATAAATATTCCAATGAGGTCAGAAGAGCGTTGAAAAGAATCGCTCTGGCGACAGAGAAGAACGTCATCGATGTAAAAAGGAATATTGACAGAACGTACAAGAATGAACCTGACTACAAAATCAAAAAGAAGAAGCTTGAGAATCTGGATGACAAACGTAAAGGAATATCCTCGCTGATTGACAGTGCCGAGCGGGTCATAGATGAGGAAAACGCTTTCTTTACAGTCGCTCTGGACAACCAGATGAGAAGCGTTGTCAATGATGCGCGTCTCCAGATGAAAGACTCTTACCATAATCTGATTGAGATTGAGCGGCAGATCATCACTTACCTGAATTTGATCGAATACCAGAATAAGCTTCTGGAGAAAGCCCGTCGCCTCAGGTACCTTAAGGACCAACTCATTCTTGAGGACGTGACAAACATCCGGCAGATAGCATCCGAAATGAATCCTGTGATATTCGAGCCAGAAATAAGGACCTTGAACCGCAGGCTCTCTCTGGAGAGGATGCAAAATGACGACGATGTTCAAGAAGTCATACTGAAGGTTGTAAAAGAGATTGGGAACAGGCATTCCACTCGTGGGAGAATGGCTGGCGACATCCCTGAATCATACTTGATGGACGAGCCAAGAATCAATGATTCCTTTAATCTTAAAGGAATATTCAATGCCTTCGCCGCTACGGGACACAACTTGTTCAAGTTCGTTTGGAATTATGAATATCATACACCGGTTTCTGACGACACAAGAATAATACTATTCTGTCAGATCGCTTCAATATTCTCAGACAGCCTCAACTTCACCGATGAATATGAAAGATCCGGAGGCATTGAATATCCAATCGTTAATGTTAGGTAACAGAAAAGATGAGATACACCACAGAAATATTCGAGACTCTCTCAAAAGGGAAATTCATCTCAGCCAACAGTCTGGACAAGACCCAGCAGCATTGGTTCGATGATATTGAAGACAACTTTCAGGAATACTACGACTTCTTCATCCAGATTGGATATTCGCTTGAAGGAGGAAACGGATACTGGTTTTTCACCAGACCTATGTCCAAGGTGGATCTTGAATCCAAGATAAAGTCATTGATGAAATGGATTGACAACCTCTCGTTTCTAAAGTCATTCAATTCCCTGTTTGGTTCTGGGTTCACATTCACGAAAGCCGACATCCTCGTCCAATTTTCGTGTAATGTGGAACTGAAGAATCTGATTTCCAAAATGTTTTCAGGGAAGAGCAGCAATGAGGAAAAGATAGACGCTCTCATCAACGACCTTATGCGCGAAGGATTCATTGAAATCGAGAATGAGATCGAGGGGCGCTACAAAGTGCTGAATTCATTCGGCTATATTGAGGAAATAGTTCAAAAGATTGACATAACGGAGGAGGCTGACAATGAGGAATCTAAGTAAAATCATATTCATAAACAGCGCGAATATTCCGTATTCCGAGACAAGACTTGACGGCAATGTGCATTTCATAGGGACCCAAGGCGTAGGGAAAAGCACGATCCTACGCGCTATCCTATTCTTTTACAACGCCTCCCCTATCCATCTAGGAATTCCCAAAGAGAAAAAGAATTTCGATGCTTTCTATTTTCCGTTTTCCAACTCACACATAATCTACGAAGTGGAACGAGAAAACGGGGTCTATTGCATAATCGTCTCTAAATCAATGGGACGTATCTGCTACAGATTCGTTGATGCCCCATACGACAGAAATTGGTTCATCGGTCTTGGCAACAAAGTCTATGAAGATTGGGCTGAAATCAGACATCGAATCAGTGAGTCAAGCGGAACCCAACCGTCAAGGAAAGTGACCACATTCGAACTGTTCCGCGATATCATCTATGGCAACAACAGGCGACCGGAATTGGTTGATTTCCGGAAATATGCCATTGTCGAAAGTTCCAAATATCAAAATATTCCACGAACCATCCAAAACGTGTTTCTTAACACCAAGCTGGACGCCGATTTCATAAAGGACACAATCATCAAGTCAATGACAGACGATAACATAAGCATTGACCTTGATTATTTCAGAAATCAGATTCGTGATTTTGAGAATGAGTACAATGACATCTACCTCTGGCTCAAGAAAGAGGCTAACGGCACGAACAGAAAAACAATTCAGGCTGGAGATGTCTTGAGGAAATACAACGCTATCCTATACTCACGGAAGCATATCCGTGAGCTTCGTGAGGAATTGAATTATGCGCTAAGGCAATGCCTTGAAAGCAAGCCGGAGATAGAAAGACGCATCGAAGAGACCTCATCGGAACTTCAACGTGCGGAGCGGCTCATTTCCGAAGAGACCGGAAAATACAACAAAGAGTTGGACTCTTTTAAAAAGTCCATCAATATTCTTGGCGACAAGATCAACGAAAGCAGAAAGCGGAAGCGCAAATACGAAGATATGCGGATATCCGAGATCATCAGCCGTGTCAAGCAGGAAGATTCATTGATCTCTGAGAAAGTCAACACTGAAGCCATCCTCAGGGAACTCACATCCGGCAGCAAGGACATTTCACTGAAATACAAGCATATCGAAGATTCTCTTCGTTCTGCCACGATCGAAAAAAAGAATATTCTGAACGCAGAACTATCCGATGCCAGAGCATACAAAGCCGAAGAAAAAGAGCGAATCATCGCCGATGGCAGGAAAACAGAGGACAACATAAGGTCCCTGTCGGCGGAAGAGATCAAAGTCTCGGAAGAGTCTGTCTCCGGGATAATGGAACAACTGACAGCGGAAAGAGTTCGTAGGGAGCGTATTGCCAGAACCAAGTATTACGAAAGGGAAATCAGCGATAAAGAAACTGAGATAAAGACACTTGACAAGGTCATCATAGAATCTGATGCTGAGAAAAAATCTTTGCATAGAGAAAAAGAATCCATCATACGGGAGGGAGAAATGTTGATGAAAGAGTGCGAAATGAAATACAATGCACTCATCTCAGAACTTACCGGCAAATCCGCAGTGACAAAGAAAAACATTGACGAAATCAACAGTGTTCTTGATGGTTACAAAGGCTCCCTATGCGAATGGCTGTCCGAAAATGTTTCTGGCTGGGAGGAGAATATCGGGAAGGTGATAGACGAGCGGAATATCCTTTACAGCAAATCATTGTCCCCTGAAAGAGTGGAATATTCAGAGAATATATTCGGAATAACTTTGGATCTTGCCAATGTTGAGAGGGAAATTCTAACTCCTGAGATTCTGAAAGGCAGACTGAACGAGGCTAAACAGAGGAAACAGGAAATAGACAAAGCTCTTGATAATGCGATAAATGAACGTGAGGCAGAGAAAAACGCAATTGTCAACAAAGTCAACCGGAAAGCAAAGGCCCTTGATGTCAGGATTCAGGAAGTCGGCTTGCGTTGCTATGAAAGTAATGAAGCCATCAAGAAGTTGAATGTCGAGATCAATGATCTGAAGAAGGCTGGAAAAGATAAGAAAGACAAAGAGTTAAATGCCGTAGAGAATAGAATCGGAGACTTTAATAATAGGCTTGAACTTGCGAAAGCGGCTCTTGCACAATGTAAAGAGGTGCTGAACAAGAAGATCGCCACAGCAAAAAAGGCGACTGATGCAAAACTGTCCGTCATAGAATTAGATTTCAAAGAAAAAGAGAATGACATTAAGATGAGGCTGAAGCAGTTAGACAGTGACCTTGACATTGCATTGGATCAGAACAACAAAGAAAGACTACTCGAATTGAAGAACGCCGGCGCGGATGTGGATTCTATGAAACGGTATGAAACTATGATCCGTGAGATTGACAATGAGCTTTCTTTTATCAAGAGTCACCGGTCCGATGTCTCTGATTACGAAAAAGACAAACGCGAACTTTTTGACAACGAGGAAGGTTTCTGCAATGAGAGGAAGGAAGTCGAAGCTAAAGTAAAGAATCTTGACGAGAGATTCCGATTGCGCAAGGATAGATTGGAAACGGAAAGGGAAAGGCTCCTGAAAGAAATCAGTGATGAAAAAGAACGACTGAAAACAATCAGTGATAACGTTCTTGAGGCGAACAACTTTCTCGATGATCCTATGCTAAATCCTCATTCGGAACAGACGGACAGAGAAAAGCAAATCTCCGGCAAGTCTTGCCGTGAGATCACAAATGATTTGAGGTCGAGAATCATTTCAAGAGAAAACGATATGAAAGCGTTCAAAAGCGCTGTAACTGTGTTTAAAGATGGATTCTCACCCCGAAACCTTTTCAACTTCAAGACAGGGATGGTTACCGATCAAGAATATATGGACTTTGCGTCAGATTTGGACTCATTCATATCCAATGATATGCTTCAAGAGTTCCAAAAACGCATCAGCGAACGTTATACTGACATTATTCGACGCATTGCAAAAGAGACCTCCGACCTGACGCAAAACAGAAGCGAGATAAACAAGGTTATCAATGAGATAAACGATGATTTCTGCAAAGACAATTTTGTCGGAGCCATCAAGAATATCTCATTGAGGCAATTGGCAAGCGAAAACCGCCTTGTCCAACTTTTGTTGACAATTAAGGAGTTCAACGAGGAGAACCAATACAATATGGGCGAGATAGACTTGTTTTCCCAAGGAGACCGCTCCGAAGTCAACACAAAAGCGGTGGATTATCTGATGCGCTTTATGAAAGCGCTACAGAACGAGCCATCGACCAAGACTCTTGACCTCTCGGATTCGTTCAAACTTGAATTCAGAATTGTAGAAAACGACAATGACACAGGGTGGGTGGAGAAAATATCCAATGTCGGCTCTGACGGAACGGACATTCTTGTCAAAGCTATGATCAACATTATGCTTATCAATGTATTCAAGGAAAGGGCTTCCCGCAAGTTTGGAGATTTCAGGATCCATTGTATGATGGATGAGATCGGCAAACTGCATCCTAACAATGTCAAAGGAATACTAATGTTCGCAAACAAAAGGAATATCCTACTGGTAAACAGTTCTCCGACAACTTTCAACGCGGAGGACTACAAGTACACCTACCTACTTGAAAAAGACAATGATAGCAGGACGCGTGTAATCCCTCTCATAAGCCATTTAGACTGATTGTTATGTCAGAGAACAGACTTACAACCTCACAAGCGCAGAGGCTCAAAAGAATTCTATCCGGGGAGACTTTATCTTGGACAGCGCTTCCTGAATGGATTACAAGACCGCTTCTGGACGAGAATGTCATCTCCATCAGCACAAACGGAATCCGTAAGAAGATCCGTGTTCAGAATCCGGAGCTATGTGATCAACTCATCAGGGATCTGTTCACTTGCGGTGTCCCCATCGACGAATGGATGGAATTGCGTTCCGATAATCTTACCAGACAGGCGTTGGTAAATAAAACAGGTGACTCAAAAACATTAAAGGTTAACACTCTGCGCGGTTTCTTGGTCAATTGTATCGAACCGGTGGAGGTAATCATTGATAGGCAGACAATCTCGCTTACCCCACATAGCGGGATGTCATTTTTCATCTATCATCCTGAAACCTTAAGCATTCCAGAAGATGTAATTGTCGTAGGAATCGAGAACTTAGAGAATTTCAATAGTCTTTCGGAGCTAACGAACTTATTCTCAAGAGGAAAGTACATCTTCGTATGCAGATATCCACAGAACTCCGCACTCTATGAATGGTTGGAACGAATACCCAACAGATATATTCATTTCGGAGATTTTGATCTTGCTGGCATTAACATCTACCAGACAGAGTTTTATTCCAGATTAGGAGACAGAGCTTCTATGCTTATTCCGGACGACATCGAAGACAGAATAAAGCACGGCAATGAATCGTTATTCAACAAGCAGTATAATAAGTTCAAATCTTTGAATATATCTGATTCTCGTATCAAGCCGTTGTTCGATATGATAATGAGATACCACCGTTGTTATGAACAAGAAGGCTATATTCTGGTCTAAACTTCCGACCACAATCAAAAACAAAACAGTTTAAAAACAACTAAGTCATAATTCGGTTTGCAAATTGCACGGTGAAACTCATTTGATTTTGCGGTAGAAGGTGCCGCTCTGGCCTTTTATGTGGTATTTCTTGCTGGTGTTCCAGGTCTCGTCGCCGCCATAGATGCGGAACTGGGCGGAGGTGCTGATATATTCATTGCCATATCGGTCCACAAAGACATCGCCTTGCGAGGATGCGCTGACGCCGCCTGAAGAGACTCCGCCGACAATGGCGCCAATCACGGCAAGGACTGCAAGAACCGCAAGGGCGAGCCACCAGAAATTCTTTATGACGAAAATGCCAAGGCTCAGTGTCGGGGCGGCAAGCAACAAGCCAGTCAGGACGCACCCGGCCGCCGGCAACCAACCGCCCGTATTACCCATAAGGCCGTCGATCACCACCATATAGAATGACGCGGCGACCATAAGGGACAATATTCCTGTGTAGGCCAAGGCCAATGAATATTTGAGAATACTTTCGTCCAGCATCTCCCGTGAGCACATCTCCCTCACCGTCGGCATCACCTTATCCACGGACAGCGCCAGTCCGGCGGATGCGGCCAGCCTCGCGCCAACCTTCCTTTTCATAAAAAACACTTCCCCACAACGCCAAGGAGGCACAGAAGAACGGGATGATGAGAGTGATAACAGTATCAAGCATAAGCGAATGTCTTTTTATAAAGCCAAACTTACATAAAAATTCCGTGATTTCTACTAGTTGCGCATTAATTTAGGGTACTATAATAGGAGTTGACTAACATTTGTTTTGGAAACCATATAGGAGTTGGCCAACATTTCTCTTATAACACTGATATTTAAACAATTGTGAGTTATTGATATTCCTGCATAAGAATCTGTATGTAAAGGACCTAATCTCCATCGTAGTCATATAATATGACAAGGTGTGGCGGAAGATCCCTGGCTTATGCATCGGGTGAAAAAAGTGGCTTTTCTCACCCGAATCCAATCTGGGATGTCTCTCCGGGGGTCTAACCACTCCTTTTTCACCCAGAATAATAGTTATTTGAATCTGAACCGACAACGTCACACCCAAGGTTGCTGAACGTGAATCAGGAATGTCACCCACTTTTCGGCCACAGTTTTCTTCCCCTAACCAAAACCAGACGTCTTGTACTTTCCTGCACCAATGGTACACCCCTGTATATTCGGTGCATACAAAGGCCTCATCACGTACATTTTCTGTCCAAAAACAATAGGGGACCGGTCTTCCATGTATGAAATAGCCATGCGTACCTAAAGCGCCATTCACTTGACAACCAACGAGTTGGTGTTCCAGGTATGAATATATTCACACACCTAAGAGTCAGTGCCCCCGGTACAGGGCGTTCTATTGGCGTTCCGGACTTCTATGTGCGAGAAACCATTCGCACCTGAAACGGCATTTACTTGATTGCTAACGAGTTGATATTCCAGGTATGAATATATTCGCGCACCTGAGCGTTACGGCATATTATGGTATGCCGAGCCTTAGATCCGCACAATATTATGTCTGGTTGGTTTTGAAGGCGCTATATACCATTAACAGATACAGTTACCTTAGTGAGTTTTTTTTGTATGCCTGCAAACGCTTGGATGTCGGCACGATACGGAGGAAGATAGTCAACTTATATATATATTTCCTTTAATTTATAGAGAGAACATACACGCACCAACTCTTGCCGGTTCTTCACGGCACTTGCCAATCGTGAAAACCCTTGCATATTCAAGATATTTTCACAAACTTTGCGCTGCCGGATGGGATTATGTCTCCAATCCGGGGAAAGGCTGCGATATGGCATCCCCGTGCCAAGCTGATCTTTGTAAAACGAACAACGGTGCTCCAAGATTCCAAAGCTTTTTGCAAGGAGCTGAAGTTTCTTTGGAAGACACCTGACAAATTTATTACAAATATGAGACGTAAAATGTTTTTTGCGGCGGCGCTCTGCTGCATTGTTTCCGCGGTGATGGTTTCCTGCGGGAAGGACAATCCTGACACTCCCGATCCGGAACCGACACCCGATCCGGAACCGGAAGTTCCTGTTACACCTAAAGATACCGTTGTCTATGCGGTCGGACAGGAAGCCGTTCCAGGGAAGGGTTACTACTATGCGACAATCTGGAAGGACGGCAAGAGGATCCTCCTCTCCGACGGGAGTTATGACGCTTTCTGCAACGGAGCCTATGCTGACGGCGAGACTATCTACATCGCGGGCTGCGAGGCGACAGGTGACCTTGTGGATGACGGTTACTATGAGCCTTATCACCAGAATGTCGGCGTGATCTGGAAATTCAAGGCAGGTGAGGAAGACAAGGCGGAAAAGACCGTCATCAGCGACGGGAAGTATTCCACATCCCCGATTGCGGTGACTGTCGCTGACGGGAAGGTCTATGCCGCGGGATTCGACTCTCCTGACTATGACAGGCGGGCCATCCTTTGGACAGACGGTCAGCCTCAATACCTTACGGACGGTAAGACTGACGCGTTGGCGTACTGCATCTATTCCGATGGCAAGGATGTATATGTCGGTGGATATGTGCAGCCGGCCAGCAACAAGCAGGGTGGCATTGCCACCATCTGGAAAAACGGTGTGGCTCAGAGCCTTACAAGCGGCAACACGGTAGCGAAGGTGAACGCCATCTGCGTCGATGGCGGGAAGGTCTATGCGGCCGGATCCGAGAAAGAGTCAGGCGGAAGATGGAAAGGCGTTCTCTGGATTGACGGTGTGGCACAGGACTTCACCGACTACGTCGGAACAGAGGTCACCGGCCTCTACGTCAAGGACGGAGAATATGTCATCGAAGGGAATATGACCGAGACCAACTCAGCCGAGGACATCTGCCCTTACATCTGGACATCAGCAGGCGCACAGAAAGTCGCCGAAACGACTCTCTGCCAAGGCGTTGGTCTCGCTGTCGCAGGAAATGACATCTATGTGGCCGGTAACGAAGTCGCCGGCTATGACTCTGAGTACAACCAGATCAACATCGCCTACCTCTGGAAGAACGGTGTCGAGCAGGAGCTTGAGGTCGAGTACAAAAACGACTTCTCCCTCTGGGGTGTCATCTGCGCCTATGTTGAAAAGAAGTAATCTTTCTGAATATCCTAACTCAGGCTGGCCGGGGGAACTTCTTCGGCCAGTTTTTATTTTAGGGAACTATGTAGGCTGGAAGTATCCAGCTCACCATTCCATTGCCACGGCCAGTTTAGGTTACTATATAGGAGATTGAATCGGGACCTTCGTTGAAAAGGAGATACATACTCGCCTCGGCCAGTCCTATTTAGGTTTGGTTACTATATGTTTTTTTTGTTTTATAGTACTGATGTTTAAGTAATTGCGGCCTGTCGACATCCGATGCGATAATTTGTATGTCAAGGGCTTAATTTTCATCGTAGTCATACAATAAACTAACAGACAAGGAAAGGAAGAAGATTTCGGGCCTATTCATCGGGTGAAAAAAGTGGCTTTCTGCACCCGACCCCAATTTGTAATGACTTTTCGGGTGTCAAACGCTCCTTTTTTCACCCGGAACAACAGCCACTTGGATCTGAGTCGATTATACCACACGCCAAGGTTGGTGAATGAGAATCAGGAATGTTGCTTCTTGCCTCTTAGTTCATTTGGCACACCAGAAGAGCACTTCCTATACCATACGGTGTGTCCCGGTATATTTGATAAACAGGAAGGCCTTCGGCCGTATATTTTTCTGTTCAATAAAGCAAATGGAGATCATTCTTCCAAGTATGAAAAATCATACGTACTTAAAACAGCATCCCTCTGACAAACAGATAGTTAGTGTTCTAGGTGCGAGTATATTCACACACCTGTGAGTCGGCGGCCTCGGTGCAAGGCGTTCTATTTGTGTTCAGAACTTCCAGGTGTGAGAAACCAAACGCACCTGAAACACCATCAACTTGATAACCAGGGGATTGTTCTTCTATGTGTGAATATGTTCTCGCACCTAAGCGTTATGGGCATATTATGGAATGGTCCGCAAAGCCACAGTATATTATGCATAGCTAATCTTAAAGGCACTATATGCCATTAACGACACTGTTATCTTTGTGAATTTGGCTGCTGGCAATCATCTGGACGTTGGTACGATAAGTGGAAAGATAAGTCAACTGATATATAATTTCCCAAGGAGAATGGATGTGTAGTCCAGTTGAACGAACGCTCCTTCACAGGCGTTAACTTGTGTAAATCACGCTTTTAGAAGGACAATGCTCCCTTCACGAGCGTATTCCTGTCATATTCACGCTTTTGGAGGACGTGAGTTTAATTTAGGAAATGATATATGAGCTTGACTGACATTCCACATTATGGAGTTGAGACTCAGACACACACACGAATATTACTTTCAACGGCGATTATGCAACACAGCAATGCACAATTTGTTCATTAGCCACAACTTGGCAAAAAGGCAAATTGCATGGCGAAAAGCCACTAATATCCTCATATCCAACTCAGGGAAAGACTCACTCAAAATTTCAAAGCGAGTCCTAAACCGTAATTCTGTACACCAAGGTTAACTTCAATATTTCTCTCGGCAAACCCATTAGCGGAATTGAAACTCCTTATGGATTTCTTTATCATAGACGAACCCACTAAGGAACATGAAAATAATAAGTTGCTTCAGATTAAGAGAAGATTTTCGAGGATAGATCTTTTTTTGAAGAAGGAGTGTGCCGGTGGCACATGACTGATGAGAAAAGAGATCTAGACCGAAAAGATTCCTTAAGATGATGCAGGTTATTTTTTGAATGTTACTAAATCCAGAGGAAGCCCCAATAGAACCAATCCAGCACAGATACCATATACAGTACCGTCTTCATCAAGACCTCCACCTACGGCAGAACCGACAAGCCATCCTAAAGCGAATCCAGCACCAACATTAAGGTTAATGTTGACGGTCAATAAGGTCGTCGGTTAATGACTTGCCGCTTTAGGCAGTCAACTGGGTATGGCTTGCCCTTTTAAGACAAAGGACCGTCTTTTTCAAAATGGCGGCATACGATTATGCCTTTATGCCAGTGTGGAACTGATTCGTATGCCAGCTAAGGTTTCCAGAGCCATAGGTGGCATATTCATTAGTGTTACACTGCGTCAGGAGCGATGTTTGTATGCCGCCATATTCATAAAACGAGTGGTATTGATAATGGCGCATATCCGAAAGATAACATAACTACGCATTATGCTGAAGTCACACCGTTTGCAGGTAATATGAAGTTTTATCAAACTATTGACGAATATAACGAATATAATAGAGGCAACAATTTGTTTAACCAACTAAAACTACTATCTTTATGGCTGTTAATAGCAATATGATAAACGACCGGGACACTTACCAGATCGCCTACGCCAGGGAGCTCGGGCGAGAGGAAGGGATCAAGCAGGGACTGGAGCAAGGCAAGGTTGCCGAACGGGAGGCAATAGCATTACGTATGATAGGGGCAAACACACCTATCGAGTTCATCGTCAGTTGTACCGGCCTTGACAAGGCTGCTGTGGAAGCGCTTGCGCAACAAAAGAAGTAATATGACAAGCAAGGATTACAGGGATTTCGCGGTGGAGCAGATGGGGCTGCTTGAGGGGATTTGCACGAAGCCGATGATGGGAGAGTTTCTGCTGTACTGGCAGGGGAAATATTTCGGAGGAATCTACGACAATAGGGTTCTGGTCAAGAAGACCAAGACCAACGAGAGATTCGGGATGCCGGAGGCGATTCCTTACGAGGGGGCCAAGGCGATGTATCAAGTCAACATCGACAACCGGGAGGAAGTGGCGGAGGTCATCAAGGCTACCTGCGAGGGACTGAAATAGACCGCTGCACAAAAATTGCTGACGGAAAGTTTAACGATTATATTATTAACGAATATTCAGGAATATGTTGGAGATAGGTACAAAGGCACCGGAGTTCGTTGGTGTGGATGAGAATGGCAACGAGGTAAGTCTCAATGATTTCAAGGGAAAGAAGCTTGTGCTTTACTTCTACCCGAAGGACAGCACTCCGGGATGCACGGCGGAGGCTTGCGACCTGCGGGACAACTACCATCGGTATCTTGCGCTTGGGTATCAGGTGCTTGGTGTCAGCAAGGACTCACAGGCCTCGCACCGGAAATTCATAGAGAAATATTCTCTGCCGTTTCATCTGGTGAGCGATCCGGAATGCGCCATTCTGAAAGCTTACGAGGCTTGGGGGCTCAAGAAGCTCTACGGAAAGGAGTCATACGGGACATTGAGGACTACCTATGTGATCGATGAGGACGGAATCATCATCGATGCCATCGGAAAAGTCAACACCAAGGATCATACTACGCAGATTCTCGGTTCGGAGAAATAGCCTACATCACCTCGACGCCGGCGAAGGAGCATTCGGCGATGATGAGGATGGTGTGGGAGCCTGACTGCTGACGGAGGCGGTCGGCGGTCTTGTTGTTCACGCCACCGAAGGCGGAATTGGAACGGACATCGACATTGACATCTTTCGGAACATATATTCCCACACCTGCAAAACTTGCCTTCACCCGAACCTCCACATCTTCATTGAATATGGCGTTGCGGAGATCCAAGCGGACTGAGCCGAAAGAGGCTTCTATGTCCGCCCCGTCAAACTCCTCAGCCTCGACACGATGATTCTGCTCGCCAAAAGCCGATGAGATCTTCAGGATATTCCTTCCATCGCGGGAGATGATCGAGCAACCTCCTCTGGAGTCGTGGCAGTTCCAACTCTCCGGACGGCCGCTCTTGGAAAAAATCAACATAATGCCGAAAGCGATGAATATGATCGCGAGGCACAGTTTCCAGAACACCGACCAGTCAATATAGCCTTGCGCTTGAAGCAGCAGTATCGCTCCGAGGGCTATGCCGCTGAAAGATCCCCAGTTAGGATGGGCGATCAGGTGTGCGGTGCAAGGCAGAATAATAAGGAGTGTCCACCAGCCACGGAAGAATATGTCGAAGCCGATCACTCCGGTGACGTTCAGAATCCACAGCACGCCTATGGCGGCTATGGAGAATCCCAAAAACAGTTTCGCTAACTTTTTCATACATTAAAATAATAATTCTTATCTGAATCACAGTGGCAAAGGTACTACGGAAAACTCTTGTGGCTATGGGTGTGACAAGGACAAAAGGAACATAGTAATTATCTAATGTTCAAGAACATAACAGTCAAGACTATGGACAATGAGGTACTTCGACAAGCTCAGTGAGCGGATAAGAATATATTTTCTGACTTTGGCAATGATTCACCCTACTTGTTTACACCTATGTACGAAGCTTCTTTCAAAGGCACGAAAAGGTGATGCGATTCACCCTGAAAAATCCGCGCTTTTTACAATATATTGATTATCAGAACGTAAGAAAAACGGAATTTTTAGGCTGTCAAAGTCAGGAGGAACATAGTAATTATCTAATGTTCAAGAACATAACAGTCAAGACTATGGACAATGAGGTACTTCGACAAGCTCAGTGAGCGGATAAGAATATATTTTTGTTACTTGAAAGATGAATATTCCGTTACCTTCGTTCAGATAATTCCTTACGAAACGCTTTCAGCACGATGTGACCTGGAAACACTTGCGTTTGGTCTTCGGCTGAAAAACTCGTACTTGGAGTGAGGACTTTTTCAGGCGAAACCTCATCTCGGCTATCTCAGAGGCATTTGACCGTGAAGGAGTTCTGTAAAAATCAGTGGTGACAAGCAAATCCAGTTAGTTCTGAGTCCAGCAGTCACCCGCCAAACAATCAGAACGTGGCGATGAACTCGTCGATGGAGGTGCCTTCCGGAAGGGCGGAGGCGACACGGGCTTTGAGACGCTGCTTGCCCTTCGTGACGGAGGTCGGGGATATTCCCATCATGGCAGCCATCTGTTTGCCGGAGAAACCGAAACGGAGCAAGACGGCGATGCGCAGCTCCGCGGCGGTAAGCCCCGGAAAAGAAGACTTGAGTCTCTCCGTGAAACGGTTGCAGACATCATCCAGAATCTTCTCCAGCCTTCCCCACTCGGCATCGGACAGATAGCGCGGGTTCTGCTGGAGCGACATCACCAGCTTGTCCTTGAACATCAGCACCGAACGCAACTCGCTGCGCTCCGACTCGCTCTCGTGAAGCAATGTCTTGCTCTCCCCTATCTCGCTGTCTTTCCGCTCGATGGCCTCATCACGGTTCCTCAGACGCCTCCTGAACATACGTACGATCAAGTACAACGCCACAATCAGGGACAACACCGCAGCCACAGCAGTGCCTAAAATACGGCTTCTCGACGAACGGATGTCCGCCTTCCCGGCCTCTACACTGTTCTCGATGATCCTGTCGTTCTGCTGAGAGGCTTCCAACTGGCTCTTGATCTCATTATGGATGGTCAGATACTTGACGGCATTCTCTTTATCATCAAGCAGATCGCGATAGACAATGTAAGAAAGCTGTGAACCTGAAAGCTTCGCTATCAGATCCGAAGCCTCCATCTCCTTTGCGGCATAGAACAAAGCCGAATCAGGAATATTCATTTTACGGAAAGCATCCGCAAGGACAGCGTAACGCACACGGGCCTTTCTTTTTCCTTCCCTGAAAAGCCTTTCCTGCGCGCGGACAGCTGTCGAGGCGCATTCCAAAGCCTTATCGAATTGACCGTTACGGCTGTAGCACGCTCCGAGATTGTAAAGAGCACGGGCATAGTCATTATCATCTCCCTTGGAGATCTCCGCCGCGCGGTTGGCATATTCAATGGCCTCCGAATAGTCCTTGTTCTCGTCTCCAAGGAACAACGCACGGTGCGACAGATTGATCAGTGCCGTCACCTGAAACGCCAGCGAACCCGCCTTCTCAGCCTCCGCCAAACCTTTCTCCAGATAAGGCAAAGACGCGTCATACCACTTGCGGTCATTAAGCACGACAGCGTAGCGCAGGTTGATCATCGCCGCAAGCATATGATTGCCAGAGCCTTTAACCTCTTTTGTGGCGAGAAGCAGATCATTGGCCCAATCCGCCTGGTTCCCCGATTTGTTGTCCTCGCGGACGACCGCCCTAAGATAATACGCCTGCGCCTTCCGGTCACGGTTGCCGTATTTCAGGAAATAATCAACCCCGACATTCATCACCCCCTCGTCAATCCCCGGCTTGTAGGCGTTGTACTCCGCGAACGTCCTCAACAGACAGTAGGACGCATAGAGATAGCGGCCGGAGGACTCCGAATATGAAGCGGAATCCAGAATGATCAAAGAACTGTCAGGCCGGGAGTCCAAAAGACTCTCAGCCCGACTCAAATCCTCAGGGAGTCTGGCTCCACGGCCGCACGAAGAGGCCACACAAGCACAGACAATGAATATAATCGCAGGAAACTTTCTCACCATAACTTTCACAGGCATGTGGTCATCCGCTGGTTAGTCCAATCGGCGTTTGCCTGAACACAAAGTTAAGTAAATTTCCGAAAATATCCGGTTTACATCTTCTAAGAAGCTGTTTTGAATTGTTTGTTTGAAGGTTTGAGAGTGAAAAACTTCAGTTTCGACCGCTTCTTCCAAGGAAGATAGCGGTGCTATCTGACTGAAGAAGCGGGAAGAAAATGAAGATTTTTCACCTCAAAGAACATTTCAAACAATTCAAAACATCTTCTAAATGTTGAACAGTGAATATTCTATTTCCCGCCAAGGCCCTTGCCGCCGCCGATTCGGGAGGCTTCGTCGATGCCGCCGACTTTGCGGACGCGGGTCTGCCGGGCTTTGCCGAAGCGCCAGGTAAGGCCGATGTGAGCGACCTGGGAGTAATATTTCTGACCTATGAACGAGCTGTTCACATCACCGAGCACGGTGCTGGAGCGGAAGCCAAGGCAATCAATGTTGGTGCAGGAACTGCGGAGGACATCGTCCAGATTGAGCGTGAGGACAAGACGGTTGTCAAGCATCGTCTTCTTCACTCCGATATTCATAGAATAGAGATCGTGCAGTCTGAAGTAGCCGTATGCCATCGGTGAGCGGTAGAAACCGTCCAGCTGCACTTTCCAGTCTTTCGGGAGGATGAATGTGAAGCAGGTGTAGCAGGAAAGGGTGAATGAATCGTTGCTTTCCCGGTCGGCTGTCTTGGCGGATGAATATAGTCCGGTGGTGCTGAATGTCCAGGCAAGCCACTTGGCCAGAGGCAGTTCCGTCACATTGAAAGTCAGCGCGGTCATATTCTGTCTGCCGTAGTTGGTCCAGATCAGAAGCTGGTCACCGTTCTCCTTGAGCTCAGGAAGCTGCGAGAACATTCCGCTCGTGTGACTGAACGACGCGGCGAGCGAGAAGTGCTGGCCGAAACCGGCGCTCAGCGAAGCCTCGTCTGAATATGCAGGGCGCAGATCCGGGTCGCCGACATTGTAGGTGTGCGCATCGATGTAGTTCTCAACCGGGTTCAGGGCCATATAGTCAGGGCGTTGGATTCTCCTTGTGTAGGAAAGCGCGAACCTAAGGCTGGCGGACGGGTTGAATCCCACGAACGCTGTCGGGAACAGGTCAAAGTAGCTGCGACGGCTCTCGTCCCCGGCCGAGATCCAATCCCCGAACGAGTTGGTATATTCACCCCTCAATCCGGCCTTGGCGGTCCATTTCGGGCCGAACTGCGCGGCAAGGGACAGGTAGGCGGCGCCGATGTTCTCACGGTACTTGAAACGGGTCTCGGCATCACTGGCTGAAGGGCCGGTCTCGGTCCTCAGGGTCGTGTTGTCAGTCTTGGAAAGAGCCCACTTCGCTCCGGCCTCCAACCTTGCGAAGTTGAACACGGTCCCCTCATAGTCAGCTTTCGCGGACCAGATGTTCACCTTGTTGTCGGAGTCGATGTACCTTGTGGAAGGGATCCACTCCGAAGCGCCCATATTCCTCGTGAAGGTCTTCTGGTCGTTTCCTGTCCAGTCGGCATTGTGGTAATAGTCCATATTGACGGTGATCTCGGAATTGGTCGCCTCGTTGAATATGTGGGTGAAGTTCAGATTGCCGTTGGTCTGGCGGCTCTTGTCCTCGTTCCACGTCGCGGACTCGGCACGCTCAAGTTCCTTGTCACCAAGCGTCTGCGTGGTGACATTGTGGTCTCTGTCGGACTTCATTATGTTGCGGGAGCTCGGCATATTCACGATGAATCCCAAGGTGTTTTTCTTGTCGATGAACCAGTCGTTGCCGAAACGCACCTGCCAATTGCGGTACCTGTCCTTCTGGAGGGACCGGGCAAGAATCCGGAACGGAACCCCGTCCTGCGTCAGTTTGTTGTCGATGTTCATATCTATGTCCATATCATAGATTCCCTGATAGGCAGAGACGAATGTGTTTGTCTTGGCCGTCCTGTAGCTTAGGCTTCCGTTGACGTTCTCCCTCATAAGGAAGCGGCCGGTCTCTCCGAAGTACATTCCTCCGTCATCGGTTCCGATCTCGCCGTTGAGCCCGGACAAGGCGTTGCGCTTTGTCTTGATGTTGATGATACCTCCCTGTCCCTCAGCGTCATACTTGGCGGAAGGATGCTCCATCAGCTCAAACTTGTCGATCGAGGATCCCGAGGTTGACCTCAACAAGGCCTCCAGTCCTTTCCCGTCAAGATAGGACGGACGGCCGTCGATCCAGACCTGGACCTTTTTTCCGTTCAACGTCACGTTACCATCTTTGTCGATGGTCACTCCAGGAGCCTTCTTGATGAGGTCCAGGGCGTTGCTTCCCTGCGCGAACGCGCTTTGCGAAACGTTCATCACAAGCTTGTCAATCTTCATCTCGACCAGTTTCACACGTTCGGTGACGGTAGCGCCGGCTATCATCTGAGTGTCCTCGGACATATTCAAAGGCTCGATCTCATTCAGGCCGGTAACGACATTCACATTTTTGTAACTATCCTTGTAACCGATAAGCGAAGCCTTTATAATATATTCACCGGGCGCGGCCTGAAGGGAATACGCTCCCATGTCATCGCAAGTGGCGCCGGCGGCCAGCGTACTGTCCGGTCTCATAAGGGCGACTGTAGTCCATCCGAGAGGCGCGCCGGTGGCCTTGTCCAGCACCGTACCTTTTATCTCGGAAACATTCTGGCGGGCGGCGGAGGCGTTTGCTCCACCGATGACCAGCATCGCAGCAATCAGCAATAATCTAAATCTTCTCATTTTCTTCTTCAATTTTTCACGGTGCGAAGTTACGGCGGGAATCCATAATATATCGCATCCAAGGCGGACAGATGAAATCACCAAATAATTGAATATCTGAATATTGAATATGGACAATATGGACAATATGGACAAACGCAATCACCGCCCCTGCTTTGTGGTCTCTTGCCAGACATAACAGACCTCACAAGAGGCGGAACATTATGAACAATGAAATATTCATTCTGCGAATATTTTTCCATTCGTCCCTATTGCACATTTTTCAAAATTTTCCGAAATTGTGTACACTTTAACGAAGTTAATAACACAACAACTTATGACCCGGAGAAAACTTCTCATCTGGATCCTATGCCTGCTATCATTATGGCAGGCCGGAACATCAAGCCCTTTGCTCGCCGGCCCGGCGTACCCGGGACTCATCACTGTGAAACAAAGCGACGGCAGTGAAATCAGAGTCCGTGTGCACGGAGACGAGTTCCGCAATTATGTAACCTCGGAGGAAGGCTACACCCTCGCCGCGGACGCGGACGGAGATTGGGCTTTCGCAAAACTTGACGCCAACGGACTTCTGGTCCCGACATCCGTCAAGGCCAAGAATGCCAGCCGTTTGACCGACTCGGAACGCAAGATTCTTGGCACCTCACTGCGGAAAAACCTGCGACCGCTGCGGATGACCGGCCTGCAAATGAGACTAAAGGCTGCGCGGACATATTCATTGGCAACCCGCGCCGCGGATGCCGGGGATTGCATTCCTCCGCTTCTGGGAGGCACCACTTGGAAGCCGGTCGGGAACAAGAAAGTGCTGGTGCTCCTCGCTGAATATCCTGACCTTCCTTTCACTAACGGAAGCAATGAGGCGTTCGACAACTTATTGAATTCCAAGAACTACACAAAAGGTGGGGCGACCGGAAGCGTCTGGCAGTACTACTATGACAACTCCAACGGACAGTTCAATCCGGAGTTCACGGTGGCCGGGCCGTACAGACTCTCCAAGAACAGGGCATATTACAAGGACAGACCGGAGGAGATGGTCGCCGAAGTAGCCCGTCTTGCCGACAATGATTTGGATTTCAGCCAGTTCGCGGAGAACGGGGTGGCGCACGACATATTCGTGTTCTATTCCGGGGGAGCGGAAAGCACCGGTGACCCGAACGGAATCTGGCCGCACAGGAGCGGGCTGAAGAACCTGACGCTTGACGGGGTCACGATTCCGGGCTACGCTTGCAGCTCCGAGCTGGAGCCAGGATCTGCGGGAAACAACACACTCGCCGCCATCGGATCGTTCTGCCACGAGTTCGGGCATATTCTCGGATGGCCGGACCTCTACGACACGGTAAACGGCAACGACACGAAATGCGACCTGCCGGGCTGCTTCTCGCTCATGGCCTACGGAACCTACAACAACAGCAGCCGCACTCCCCCGGCGCTCAGCATCCTCGAAAGGTGGATGATGGGTTGGTCGGAACCGGAAATTCTGGAGACGAGCGGGGAATATTCATTGCCGGCGATCACGGAAGGCAAGGGCTACCTCGTCAAGACCGAGGCGGACGAGGACTATTTCCTGCTGGAATGCCGAGGCGCGGGAAAGAACGAGTGGGACAAGAAGGAATATCTCGACTTCTACGGACAGGGCTCCGACTGGGGGCTTCTGATCTATCACGTCCGGAACGAGTACAACAGCTGGATGGGCAACGCCGTGAACATCGTCCACGGGAACGAGCACTACAAGATATTATATTCCAATCCTGCCTCCAGGAACAACTACCTGCCGCAGTATATTCCGGCGCATTGTTTCTTCCCGGGCGGGAAAAATGTGACCTCCATCCACAGCGACAGCCAGTCTAACTTTCTGGCCGCCAACGGCAAGAAGACAATGGTCGAGATCCCTTCGATCAGGCTGGACGCGGCGGATGGTTCCGTGAAATTATCTGTGACAGAGCGCAATGGCAACATCACGGATGTCAAGTCAAGCATATTCCAGCACGACATCATCCTGAGCTGGAAAGACGACCTCTCCTCCGGCTGGACTGTCGAATGGAAGGCCGAGGGTGAAGAGACGGAGTCAATCACCGGGCTCACATCCTCCGAGGTGCATATTCCTCTGCTGAAGGATGCCCAGGACTATGCGATCACCATCACGGGCAACAAGAACAGCAAGACTTCCCTGACCTTGAGGACCGGGAAATCCGGATCCGGCTTCCCGAGAATCCAACTCTCAAAGGCCAACCCGACATCGGAGGACAAGGTTCTGATGATGCTGGTTGACTGCGGCGAGATAGGCGGCATCCAATGGACTGTGGACGGAGCCAAGGCGGACGGCTACACCAATCTGCGCAAGGGTGAGCATTACGTGCAGGCTGTCCTGACAAAGACGGACGGGACCGTTGAATATTTCGCCAGGTACATAAATGTCATCCTATAATATTCATAGACAATGAAAATCGCATTCAGAATATTCACCACGCTTATTTTCTGCCTCCTCCTTTCCGCCTGCAACGGAAACAAGGAAGACAACAACCTCCGGGAGGAATTCTCAGTCGCGGAGGATTTGGGAATATACAAGGACGGCGCTCCGGTGCTCACTTTCCTCAAAAACAAGCACCAATACTACTGCAACCCGTCAGAGGGCATCCTGAGGATAATCGACAACGAGGGGACACGTGATGTCACGGTGAAACTCAGCGGAGTGCCTTCCACATCCGGGACAGTCAGCGGGACCGTCTCCGGGAATATGGGAATCACAGGATTCAGTTTCAGCGAGCTGCGGATCCTCAAGATAGACAGCAGGACGGCCTGGCTCTGGTCGGACAAGGACAAGGCCGGATTCATCCTGCCGTCAGCCGGACTGCAAACCACAAAAGCCAACTAATAATCTCAATAATAAGAACGTATGAAAAGATTCTTTGTGTTCTTGTTTATGCTTCTGGCGACGTTCTCACTTGCGTCAGCCCAGACCATAGACATCAAAGGTACCGTCATCGACGAGAACGGAGAACCCGTCATCGGCGCGTCGGTGATGATCAAGGGAACCTTGAAAGGCGACATCACGGACGTGAGCGGCCGTTTCAGCCTTGGCGGAGTCAAAACGACAGACAAACTGGCCGTGTCCTGCATCGGAATGATTCCGGTGGAGGTCGATCCGCAGGCGGAGATGAGGATCACCCTGAAAACCGACCACGAGCAGCTCGACGAGGTTCTCGTCGTGGCTTTCGGCCAGCAGACCAAATCCTCCTTCACAGGATCCGCGGCGGTCGTGAAGAGCGAGACTCTTGAGAAGAAGCAGCTCACGAATGTGATGAGCGGACTTCAGGGACAGGTGGCCGGTCTCCAGATGATCAACAATTCCGGCTCCCCTACCGCCACACCTTCAATGGCGATCCGAGGATTCAGTTCCATCAACGCCGGGACATCCCCGCTGATCATTGTGGACGGATCTCCTTATGACGGAGGGTGGAACAACCTGAACCCTAACGACGTGGAGAACATCACCGTCCTCAAGGACGCCGCCTCCAACGCACTTTACGGTGCGCGAGGAGCCAACGGAGTCGTGATGATCACCACCAAGAAAGGCAAGTCTGAGAAGGCCACGATCACATTTGACAGCCGCTGGAGCGTCAACAGCCGCGCGACCATCGACTACGACTATGTCAAGGATCCGGCCCAGTACTATGAGATGCACTGGTCAGCCCTCTACAACTATTATATGCGTGACCGTGGAATGACTCCTTACGAGGCTCACAGGCAGGCCAACGCCAACCTCGGCGGAGCGACCGCCGACGGCGGACTTGGTTACCTCACCTACACCGTTCCTGACGGGGAATATCTCATCGGAACGAACGGGAGGATGAATCCGCACGCCACAAAGGGTAGAAGGATTTACTACAACGGAAAGGTCTATACGGCAGCCCCTGACAGCTGGCTTGACGAGGCGTTCAGGCACAGCCTCCGCCAGGAATACAACCTCAATCTCACCGGAGGCACCGAGAAACTCAGTTTCTACGGTTCCATCGGCTATCTTGACAATCAAGGTATCGTCTATAACTCCGACTTCGAGAGGGCTACCGTCCGACTCAAGGCCGACTACCAGGCCAAGGACTGGCTCAAGGTGGGTGCGAATATGAACTACGCCCACAGCACCTCGGACGATGTCGGTGACGGCTCCGGCACTTCCCTGTTCGGAATCACGAACACTATGGCGCCGATCTACCCGGTTTACCTGCGTGACGGGGACGGGAACATTATGACAGACGAGAACGGAAAGATGTACGACTACGGTTCCGGTGAGCTCGGAGGTCTCAACCGTCCTGTCCTCTCCAGGAACAATCCTCTGCAGGAGAACGCCCTGAACACCGACAGGACTATCGGCAACAATCTGACCCTCACGGGTTATGCCGACGTCACCCCGCTCGACGGCCTGAAGATCACCGTCAACGGCACGGTCACAAGCGGAGAGTCACACTACACGTCCACCCAGCAGGGATTCTACGGCTATGGCAAGACCGCCTACCCAAGCGGCTACATCTACAAGTACAACAGCCTTGTATATGCCCTGAACTTCCAGCAGATCGTTAACTATACCAAGCAGTTCGGCCGACACAACGTCTCTGTGATGGCCGGACACGAGAACTACGACTACCGCAGCGAATGGATGAGCGGAGACCGCGAGGGTCTCTTCTCCTATTTCGACGCGCAGGAGCTCAGCGCGGCCATCAAGATCAAGGAGAACGCCGGTTCCTCCAGCAGGTACAACACCGAAGGATGGTTCAGCAGGGCTATGTACAACCTGGACGAGAAATATTTCCTCTCGGCTTCCTACCGCCGCGACGCTTCCTCACGCTTCCATCCGGACCACAGATGGGGCAATTTCTATTCGTTCGGAGGAGCCTGGATCGCCAGCAAGGAGGATTGGTTCAAGGTTTCCTGGATTGATATGCTGAAGGTAAAGGCATCCTGGGGACAGCAGGGTAACGATGCCATCGGCGACTACCGCTACACCGACACCTACACAATCAACTACTTCAACGGAGAGCCTTCCCTGGCCCTCAGCGCCGTCGGCAACAAGGACATCACCTGGGAGACCAACAGCAACTTCAACGCAGGTTTGGAATTCGACATATTCAAAAGCCGCGTCACCGGTAGCGTCGAGTTCTTCAGCCGCAAGACCACCGATATGCTTTGCTTCGTCTATGTTCCGCTCTCAGGCGGCTACGGCGGATCCTACGACAATGTCGGGAATATGCTCAACAACGGTGTCGAGCTGGATCTGAATCTGAACCTCATCCGCAAGAAGGACTTCAGCTGGAACGTAAGCCTTAACGCGACGCACTACAAGAACAAGATCACGATGCTGAACGAGGACAACAAGGGATTCGTCCTGGACGGCCACGCCGGCTACGTCAACGGAAACTACTTCCACGGAGAGGGACTTCCGCTGCACACCCTTTATATGAAGAAATATGCCGGTGTCAACGAGAAAGGCCAGTCCCAGTGGTATATGAAGGACAGCGAGACCGGCGAGCTGACAAAGACCACGACCTACAGCTACGGCACGGACTTCAACTGCGGTGACGCCGACCCGGATCTCTACGGAGGCCTCGGCACGACCATCACGTTCAAGGGATTCGACTTCTCGGTCAATCTCAACTACAGCATAGGAGGCAAGGCCGCCGACTACGGCTACGCCGCCTTGATGCGCAACCCTAACGTGCAGAACACCGGCAACAGTTTCCACAAGGACCTGCTGAAGGCCTGGTCCGAGACCAACACGGGCTCCGACATCCCACGCTTCCAGTTCGCCATCCAGGATGTGGACGACAGTGCCAGCTCGATGTCCGACCGGTTCATCACGGACGCGTCCACTCTCACTCTCCAGAACATAAACCTGGGCTACACCCTTCCGGAGAAGCTCGTGAAGAAGATCGGAATGAGCAAGATCCGTGTCTATGCCGCCGGAGAGAACCTCTACTACTGGAGCAAGCGCAAGGGCTTCGACCCACGCGGAAGCTTCTGGGGCACGACATCCACATCCACCTACGCTCCTGTGCGGATGATAACGGGAGGAATCACGTTACAGTTCTAATTTAATGGAGACAATGAATATGAAAAAGAATATGATCAGACTGCTGGGTGCCCTCTGCGCCGTGTCCTCTCTCGTCCTCGCCACCGGTTGCATCGAGGAGACATTGCCGAAGACAGAGGCGACACCTGAAACCATAGAGAAGTCCACCTCCTCGATGGAATATATGCTCAACGGCCTCTCGTCCTATTTCGTGGCCTACGACACCTGGGGATCCTCCGGCAACACCAACGACTGGGGCTATCCTTGCCAGCTGTATATGCGTGAGGTGATGGGAGAGGATTTCCCTGTCTATGACGCCAGCTACGACTACTGGAGCCACATCGAGAGTGGATCAGGACTGCGCTACGCCGCCTATTACTCCTGGTTCTACTACTATAAGTTCATCAAGAACACCAACAACGTCATCGCCCTTGTTCCGGATCCGGCCAACGCCGAAACCAAGGCCGTTTACTGTCTCGGACAGGCTCTCGGACTCCGCGCGATGCTCTATATGGAACTCTCGACCTGCTTCGAGTACCGCACAACCCAGGTCGAAAGCCTGAACGCCGACGCCCAGTCGATGGGGGTTGTCGGGCTGACCGTCCCGATCGTCGATGAGAACACCTCCAAGACGGATCTGAACAACAATCCACGTGTTCCTTTCTACACGATGTACCGTTTCATAATGACGGATCTCAACCGTGCGGAGACCTATCTCGAAGGCTACGAGCAGGCCACCAAGGCCCACGCCAACCGCGCGGTTGTCTATGGCCTGAAAGCCCGTCTGTGGCTCGATATGGCAAGCCGTTTCGACAGGGAACCGGACGCTCTGGCCAAGCAGATGAGCGCGGAAGGATCCTCCGACGGCTACGATGACATCGGAATCAACTCCGCTATGGACTGCTACGCCAAGGCCGCTGAATATGCCCGCAAAGCCATCGGTGGCGGCAACACACCTCTCACCGAGGATCAGTGGATGAACTCCAAGACCGGCTTCAACACACCTCAATCCTCCTGGATGCTCGGTACTTACGTCACCTCCAAGGAAGAGGTCAACACCGGTTACTACTACAACTCGTTCGTCGCGCAGATCGCGTCAGAGCCTACTTGGGGTATGCCTCGTTACGGAAGCGCTTTCCGTCTCATAAGCAAGTCCCTGTACGACAAGATCTCCGACAGCGACTGGCGCAAGAACAGCTGGATTTCCCCTGACGACGCCGGCAAGACCGAGATTCCGGAGAAGTACAGAACCGAGCTCAAGGGCGACGCCTGGTCAAGGCTTCCAGCCTACGCCAACCTTAAGTTCCGTGCCGGAAGCGGTTCCATCAGCACCATCGAGACCGGACTCATCGCGTCCCTCCCGATAATGAGGGTCGAGGAGATGTACTTCATCCGTTTCGAGGCGATCGCCCACACGGAAGGAGTGGCTGCCGCCGCGAAAGAGATGGCCGATTTCCTGAACACATATCGCTACACGGACGGTTCCTACAACTGCGAGGCCACGGATCTTGACTCATTCATCACCGAACTGATGGTGCAGAGGCGCATCGAGTTCTGGGGCGAGGGCATCAACTTTTTCGCCTACAAACGCCTTGGCCTGCCGATCACCAGAAGCTACGACGGCACGAACTGGCTCTCCTCGCAGCGTCTGAACACAAAGGCCGGCTACACCGCACCTTGGATGAACTATGTGCTTCCTGAATATGAGAGGGACAACAACCAGGGCGTGATCCTGAACCCGGACCCGTCAGGAACCATAATCGCGGAATAAGCATCAACTAAGAATTTATGAATATGAAGAATATCAAATACATCCTTTTCACCGCCGCGGCTGGCCTGTGCCTGACTCTGGCATCCTGTTCGGAGGACAAATACGAACCGGGGCCGGAACCCGCCAACGATTGCATGGAGGCATATTTCCTCTCCAGCAATTCCTCTGAATATATTCTTGGCTCCGAGAGCACCAGCGTCACCCTTGAGGTCGGAAGGCTCAAGGCAGACAACGCCGCCAGCATCCCTGTGATCGTGGAGGCGAAGGACGAGGTGTTCAAGGTTCCTTCCACAGTGGAGTTCCAGGCCGGAGAGGCCACGGCCGAACTGACCGTAACCTTCGAAGGCATTGAAATCCAGAAGGAAAAGAAATTCACCATCCGTCTTGCCGATGAATATGTCAACCCTTACACAGTCCACGACGGCTCGGACGTGTTCTCGGCCACCGTGCTCGTGTCCAGCTGGAAGAAAGTCGTCAGCAACGCCCAGTTCTGGTTCTCGTCCATTCTTAAAGTGTCCACATTCTCGGACATCTACTGGCTTGAGGGCCTGAACCGTTTCCGCATCGAGAATTTCCTCGGAACCGGAATCGACCTCAGCTACACGATCCTGAATCCGGACTTCAAGGCCGATGACCTGAACACTTGGCAGGGCGAGTTCAGCCCTCTGGACTACTACGCCGAGGAACCGTCCGATGACGGGCTCAAGTACTGGAGCCTCCGTGACGGGGACGGGAACTGGTTCGAATGGATTCCGGAAGGGGCGGCCAGCAAGGTGACCGGTCTCTCCGTTTACAGGACAACGACATATTCAAACATCATTATGGACGGAACCACGGAGCCGACAGGCTTCCTTACCTGCTACGTCAACTGCGAGGACTCCTCCTACGATGGATGGGAATATATCTATATGTACTGGGATCCGACCGATGTCACCGCTCCCGGCAAATAATTCATAATCTTAAGATTGAACGAAATGAACAGAATATATTCATCAAAGATGGGCAGGCTCGCGGGCATATTCCTGCTTTCCGCTCTCTGCGCCCTCACATCCTGCAAGGATGACGAGAAGGTCCTGACACCGCTTCCAGCCCCGGAAGCCGGTCTTTATCAGGCTACGGTCAGTTCGCTGACATTCTATTGGGACAAGGTGGCGAACGCCACACAGTACGCCTATGAGCTTCTGGATCCGGAAGGAGAGAAAGTCTCGGGAGGTGTCACAGAGGGAACTGTGGCCGTCCTGACCGGTCTAAAGGACAACACAGACTACAAGTTCACCGTCTGGGCGTACGGCCCTTTTGAGGGAGACTACAGCAAGTCCCCTGTGGCTGAGATCAGCGGGAGGACCCCGGCGATTGTCCAACTGGCGACCCCGAAGCTGACCGTCCTTGTAAACGGTGGCGCGGTGGCGACTTGGGATGAAGTACCTAACGCCACACATTACGTCCTGACAATCTCCATTAACGGAGGGAAAGAAAGTTCATGGGACATCACGGGGACCGAGATAATGATTGGAAACCTTTCGACAGGTACCTACACCGTTACACTAAAGGCCGTCAGCGACGACGAGGCGTTCAGTGACTCAGAGCTTGCGACAGCTACTTTTGTAATAGAGAAAAAGGAGGCTTGGAGAGTGGACGGGACATTCGATGACGGAGCCGGCAACAATTGGCCGGTAACGATGATCGTCTGGAACAACGGCACTTACACTCTTAAGGATTGGTACAACGTTGAGGGCTACGACCTTGAGTTCTCCGTCAACGATGACACTTCCATCAACATTCTCAACTACTACGAGCCATACCTGCCGAACATTTGGGTGGAGGCCGGATTCGAGGAGGACAACGGATGGATCCAACTGTACACCGCAGGCGGTTACTCAAGCTTCGCTGGAAGCAAGAGCGAAGGCGGATCCGTATGGTTCTACAGCTACAAGACCGATGGCTATCCGGAGTTCACCTGGACCGGTGACGGCGGCAGTCTGATCGATGATCTTGTCGGAACATATAGCCAAAGCTCCACCGGAAGCCAGATCTTCGATGGTGCCAACTGGGTTGACTTCAACTCGACCAACGATGTCGTCATCGAGAAAATCGACAACAACACGGTCTCCGTGACCGGCCTGATGTACGAGGACAGCTCGCTGAAAGCCACATTTGACCCTAAGGCCTTGACCCTCACATTCGAGCCACAGACATGGCTTGACTGGTACGTCTTCTGCGTCTATGACAGCCCGACAACGCCTGTCGTCGCCACGATCTCCCCCGCCGGAATCACAATGTCAAACTGGACAGCCTACTACACAGACAACTCCTACAGCTATGTCTATGGCGCAAATACAACTCTGACAAAGAAGTAGCCTAAGCGTCAATAATCAGCAAAAAGCCCCGAGGCCATTCAAGTCCCGGGGCTTTTACTATTGTAAAGTCATAAGGTACATTATTTTCATACATCCAATCAGGACTGGCCGCCTACAGTCAATATAGCAATTTACTTCAGAAAGCCATCGCACTGGCGGAGCGGGCGTGCCGCTGGTGAGGCGGACGGCGTCCCGGCGGGCGCGGCCAAGGCGTGCCCCATGCACACAAAGAAAGGAGCCCCGACGTCATATGACGTCGGGGCTCCCC
>SAMEA104315420__coassemble_259_pt1 | contig 42634 bp, 32 predicted proteins | sample SAMEA104315420__metabat2_high_PE_035 | metagenome-assembled genome bin SAMEA104315420 (sample SAMEA104315420) | gut metagenome | biome: Monkey gut; feature: monkey-associated habitat; material: faeces | place: China | collected 2013 | reverse complement strand
CAGGAACTGAATTCGCTCAAACGCATTGATGATTCCTTCCAGAAGATTGTTATCGTCAAGGACGACATTATGCCCTACAGGGACAATAATGGAATCCTGTTCACCGGACTGTTCCAGTTCCTCTTCAGCGACAAATTCGTATAAGATCTCTCGAATTTTATTGTAAAAACACAGTGTTTTTCGACAGCCCTCCAGACCAGTGACAATATGGTGGAATCACGACTCATATTCGTCATCCATCGGCAGAATAGTCTCCGGTGCGGCTTCCTCTACGATCCCGTCATCCAGTCCCGAGTCTTGTGCCTCATCGTCTTCATGAACTTGCGGTTGAGATGCACGCGGCTTATACCCACGTCCGCGCAAAGGGCGGCGCTGGCTGGAACCAAGGTGAGTTGGCCCAGCGCCAACTGGGACTGCTGACCTTGACCGCTTTTCTTCTGACATCGGCCCAAAACATGTCCAGGTAGTGTAGGTAGTGATGATAGTGCAGGTAGTACAGGGACAAAGTAAAGTATATCGCAGAGGGACATTGAGATTCGGAGAGTTATGCTTAAATTAGCAGGTGTAACCCCAAGATTATGACTACAAAGCAAATGAATGACCTTGTGGACCGTTATCTGGATTCCAAGGGACTGAGTAATCCGAGCATCAGGAAACGGGCTGCGCGGAAGGTGCTTGGATATATGGACACGACGGGCGCATTCTTGTCAGGTGGCCAACTTGCGCTTCCTTCTGACAAAGGCGTTGTCGTATCGGCGTATAAGCGCCATAAAGGTTCAGCCCTCAACGGTGCAGAGAAAAGTGTCATCAACCATATCTATGAACTGGCCGGATCATCAGTTGGCAAATCTGCTTTCCGCCATGCCGTGACTCCGAAAGCGACGAAGTCAGTGGTCACCGCCCCGAAAGCCGTGAACGGGTTGGCTGCTGCGGAGAAAAAACTGCTGCAGGGAGAGTTTGTTTCCGTCGGCGCTCTGTCTGGTGAGATGGTTCCTGATGTGCCGGGGCTGTATTGCATCAAGCTCCGTAAAAGTGTCCGCTTACCGGCAAAGTATGGGAAGGTCCGTGAGGATGGCGTCATCTATATCGGCCAGGCATCCACTTCCCTCCGAAAGCGTTTCTGGAAACAGGAACTGAATCATATTGGAGCGGCAACGTTCTTTCGGAGCATTGGAGCAATGCTGGGGTATTTGCCTCCGAAAGGTTCGCTGGTTGGAAAGAAGAACCAGACTAATTTCAAATTCAGCCCGGAGGACACGGAGGCCATTCGGCAATGGATGAGAGAATCGCTCACTGTCAACTTCATTGCATTTTCTACTGAGACCATGGATGATGTGGAGAAGAAACTCATCGACAAATACCGTCCGATGGTGAATTACACCCATAATCCCGATTACAGTCGAGAACTGGAAGCTGTCAAAGATAAATGTAGAGAATATGCCAGAAGTAAATAATCATAACGAGAAGCCCTGGTATCGGAAGTCCAGCAGCTGGGCCTGGATTACCATTGGCGTGTTGATTCTGACCTATATCATCGTTAGTGCTGTAACTGACGCTCAGGAAAAACGGGCCAAACAGAACCAGTACAAGCCCAAGTCTTACAAGGAAGTCTTCACTCCGGAAGAGGCAAAGAAGATGGATATCGGCGGGCACATCGACGGGCCCGGCGACTGGAAACCCGACCCGAATGCCGCCAAGAAGACGAAGGAATTCATTGAGAAGGGCGGCAATGCAGACCCTGTGGGTGATGCCATTCAAGATGGAGACTACCATGACCTGCTGGACCAGAACGGCGGTCCGGAAGGGTTCTGACAATAGACACTCCGGGCATTTTTCGCAATAAACAATCGCACCACAGCTGCCTGTAACGCGTCTTTTGAAAAACCAGAAAAGGCGGCCCATTGTAATAATGTTCCACCTTAACTATTTAATTATTAAGCAATTAACTACTAATACTCCTCCTCGTTAAAGAGAAGGATAAACCTCATTTCAGATACTTTTAGCGCGGTTCTCGAACCTTTAAGTACGATTTTCAGTAGATTAATTATCCTCAATACGCCACAATATGCAATATGGTTTTAGACCGCTAAATATAGTCTATATTATACTCGCATTTGTGTACACATCAAGAGTTTGAAACAATGGTATATTCCATACTTCTCGTGGAATATCGAAGCATTCAATCAATTTCATTTGTGTACACATTTGCCTTCACCTTTCTGGTATTTTAAAATTATTCAAAATAAATGCGGTGGGACATCCAAGGCCTATCATATTCCATAAATTACCACTATCCGGTGCAAAATGCCTGGAAATGCCATAGGTAAAAACACCTCATTTTTCTATGGGCATGAAATCGTACTAATCGTATGTTATGGAAGTGTCTCTATTTCTTTAGCTTGTCCACCAGAATATCCACGGTAGTACATGGATTGTGTGAGGCATAATCAGTTCCGGAATAAGCCAATCTAAGATTTTGTGCCCTCAATACTGCATTTTCTTGGCTTCCGTATTTCCGGAGAATGTCATACATCACATCTCCTCCCTTCTTATATGTAAACTCCGGAACATATCGCCTTATCTCCCTTTCGAGGATGTCAATGTACTGTCGACGACTCACCGACGTTCTCAGGTCAATGAAATGCAAGCAGAACCAAAGCTCGAAGGATTCATTAGACCAGGCACATTGAAAACCGGCTTTCTCGGCAAGCTGTATCGCTTCATTGAAATCCTCATTGTCATCCTTGTCGAATACCAGCCATTTATAGTCGAAGGTGCCCAAATCTCGAATCCTAAGCGCTTCCTCAAGCAACTTCTTTGTGCTGCGGTCAGCGCCGACAACCTGCACCCGCGAGCGTCTGCTCGTAAAGTGCCGAAAATATTCAGGTTCAGTCTTAGTTCCCTCGCTTACTATCAGAAAGCTATAAAAAAGTTCTCGGGTTCCCTCATTACGACGTGACTTTGTTCCTGCGTGTCTTGAAGATAGTTCTTCACGCTGTTTCTTTGTCAGATGTTTTGCCATAGCCCAGTTCTCCTACAAATATGGAATCGCTCCATACCGCCCATTGATATAGTCCTTTTCATAACTGCGGTCGTTGCGGACCTTTACGCCGGAAGCATCCTTGAATTCTACAAGCGAGTATAGGTCTGTGGATGCCGTCTCATCCTTTTCGGTAAACCATATCTGATCACGACGAAGGAACTTGTTGTCAAGAAGATTGGTGTCATGAGTCGTGAATATCAGTTGCGACCCCATCGGATTGGTTTCTTTGCTATTGAAAAGGGATATGAGCATTCTGGTAATCATGGGGTGCATACTGCTGCCGAACTCATCGATTACAAGCACGCGGCGGCTGGACAGGGCCTTCACGAAAATCGGTGCCATGTCGAAAAGTTTGTTCGTCCCGTTGGACTCGGTGTCGGAAAGGGACATTGATATCTCACCAGTCACTTTCCCGCTTGCATCATATACTTTATGAGTCGTCACTGCCCTGATAGAAGGGTTGTCCACCCTTCTGATAGTCTCAAATCCGAGTTTGAACCTTGAAAGGAAAGAGTTCAGTTCGTCGTCTGAAATCGAGATCGCCTTTTCGGAGAGAGTTTCTGATTTATCTCCATCGAAAACGGCAAAACCTTTAAGTTCGCGCATAATGAGGCCGGCAATTCTGTCATTGAACGCGTCAGCCACAGAAAGGAATAGAGCATTGTCCCGGGTCCTTTCCACCATATCTTCTGCAGATTTGTAGTGAGATGTGACTCCAATGCCGTCTTCCGAACGGACAAACAGACATTTTTCACGACCCTTATTGCCGGTTTTAAAGTACAGATACTCTTCGCAAATCCTATCCTTCTTTGCTGAAAATCCATAGCGATACCAATCATCATCTATAAGAAGTTCTATCTCGAAGCAGGAAGGCTTTGTGCGGCTATCCTCGTCAAACATAAAAGGCGCCATCGGCAGTTCTTCAGACGAATTGTAACTCGCAGAATCATATACAGTCGTGAGAAATGTCCGTATAGCCTCTATCAAATTGCTTTTACCGCTTGAATTGGCTCCGTACAGCACCGCAGAAGGTAGGACGGACAGTCCAACCGTCGAGAACAGAGACTCCTCATATTCTTTAATCGTCGCAGCTGTTAAATCCAATGTCTTTTTCGCCTTAAAAGACCGGAAATTAGATAATGTAAAACTCAGTAGCATATCAGTCGTTTTCTGCAAAGTAAGTGAAAAAATCACATAAACTCAAGTTTTATGAGAATTTTTCTCGTAAAATATAAACTTTGACGCAAAATCAATTAAATAATTCCCTTGGGAGTCTATTGATATTTAGCAGACCACAGCATAGTCATAAAGACGTTAACCACTATAGCAATGCCGCAGGATTCCATAATATGCCACTATATTCGATCCTTCTGCCGGTCCCACGTTTATGAAAAACTAGACTGTCCTTTTTTTTCTTCAGTACGATTTTAAGTACGATCCTAAGTACGATTAGATTGACGCAATATTCTCCTATATGCCACCAAATGCCTTCAAACGACATTCACCTAGACGAAAAAACTGGTGCCAAAACGAATAAATCGTACTGACACCTGTTTAATTTACTAATATTCAGTAGTTTAACTACTAATACTTCTCTTCGTTAAAGATGGAATAACGCTTAATACACGCAATATATAAGATATTGACGAAGATTTAAGTCAAGTTATTTCATCGTAAAATCACATAAAATGAGGATTACTCGTGTCTATAATCTGTCTATCGCGTCAAGAAGAAAGTCCTGCACATTAATGTACGATATACCGTGCTCATCAGTCCAAGGAAGAATGTCATCCTTGACAACAACCAACTTTTGAAAAGAGTCATCAATCCTCAACAGAGAATTCAGTTCCTGATCTTTTTTTTCTTGGGTGGCAACTGTAAACGCCGACTGGATATAATACCGCTTATCGGCTTTATTGAGCACAAAATCCACCTCCAACTGAGAACGCCTGCTTCTTTCCGCATCATCTTTCCAGTTATATTCGACAACACCAACATCAACAGAGAAACCTCTTGAAGACAATTCATTGTACAGAATATTTTCCATAATATGAGTTTCTTCCTGCTGCCTGAAGTTTAATCTCGCGTTTCTCAATCCGACATCCGAAAAATAATATTTTAGTGGCGTGCCTATGTAAGCGCGACCTTTGATATCATACCTTTTGGCTTTTTCCAGTATAAACGCATCAATGAAATAGTTAAGGTAAGAAGATATTGTGTCGCTCTTGATTTTAATATGCTTGTCACTTTGAAATGTGTTCGATAGCCTTGTCGAGTTTGTCAACGACCCTATAGCCGAAGCCACAACATCCAAAAGGTCCTCGAGAATGCTCATCTGCCCCTTTATCTTGTTCCTTTCAACCACATCCTTAAGATATGTCAGTTCGAACAAGTCCTTCAAATATTTGGCCTTACCCTCGTGAGATTGAAGATGCATGACATACGGCATTCCTCCATAAGCGGCATACTCTCTCCAGACATATCTCTTGTCGGAAGGGAACGCATCGTAAAATTCACGGAACAACAACGGGTGGACCCGAATTTCATCGCCCCTATCTCTGAACTCTGTAACAATGTCCGATGAGAGCATTTTTGAATTACTCCCGCTCACATATATGTCAATGTTTGGCTGTTTGTTAAGTCCGATCAATACATCGACGAAACTTATAGTGGCATCTTCAGTGTCCGGAAGATAAGGATTATGTATTGTAGCGACTTTTTGAATCTCATCTAACAGAACATAGTATTGTACGCCATCATCCTTAGTCAGGTTTCTTACATACTTTCCTAATTCCAAAGGATTCCTTAACATCGCGTTGATGTCGTCATCCAGCGCAATGAATATTACATGCTCGTCTTTGACTCCAATAGATGCAAGATGTTTTCGGAACAACACATTCATCAAATAAGATTTGCCACAGCGCCTGATGCCCGTGATTATTTTAATCTTTCCATTTCCTCTCTTGCTCTCCAGCAACGAAATGTACCTGTCTCTTTTTATCTCCATATCGTATCGGTCATAAATGCGTATTTACGCAATTTTATCCTTTATGATGCAAATATAACAAGTTCTGACTGGTCAAACAAATTTTCGTGATATCTTCCGAGACTTCCAAGACACTTGATTGCCAAACCGCAAAAGCAGTCGCCACTCAGTTTGCTGAAAGACTTCCAAAATATTCAGAGTACGTCAAAGTAAAAACAACTCGTCCATAATACTGTATTTCAACAAGATAACATAATTCATCTTTCAGAGATTTGAACATTTTGCAGGGCAGATTTGAACATTTTGTAATGAAGGATCTAAGTTTATATTGTACAATTTCGGAGTTGCATTTATTATTTCTCATTTGTACCTTGCCTTGATTTCGTGTAAAAAGATGGCAGACGACATCTTGATTACGTGTATTTTTTGCTGATTGTATAACTTGATTACGTGAAAAGAGATTCTCCATCGCATTGGTCATAAATGCGTATTTACGCAATTTTACCCCTTATGATACATAATATAGATAATATTTCAACTATTTCGAGCCACACTTCCAACAAAAAGCAATTTATCCGAATCTTTTTTCAGTCGGCTGAAATAGCATAGTTTTACAAACACAAAAATGCGTAAATACGCAATTATTGTACTATAAAAACAACGTTTCTTATGGAGAAGCGTGATATTCATATTGAAATGAACTTGTGACTGCACAGGATTTGAAAATAAATGACACAAGCCATATGCGGCCTGTGTCATTTTAAGATTTTATGCCGGAACGCCGCTGACGGGGACTGCCGTTTCTGGCCGTTCAAATATTAAAGCGGCGCGAAGGAAGGAACGGCGCGGCGGGACAGGTCAGAATATCTTGTACATCGACTGGTTGTCGGACAGAAGGTACTGGAGACGGTCATCACGGTCGTTCAGGTCGTCGCTCATGTGGAAATGCTTCCGAAAGTCGGACGTGATCTCACCAAGACGGAAATCCTCCGGCGGATCGGCGATCTCGTCCAGCACGCGGATCTCAGCCGAGTTCTGCAATGAATATACAAGGAGTTCGTCCTCACCCGGCCTCTTGCCGAACATATACCAGCAGGAATTGTAGGACAGGGCGTACGGGATGAACTCGAACTCAAGGACCTCTGGCCTGATCTCCACCGGGAACAGCATATTCTCATCTTTGACGGCGACATACTTTTGGTAGAGGTGATTATGTTTCACGAATATTACCCTGTTCAGGGATATCGCCCTCGCGACCACCCTCGCATATTCATTGTTGTAGCTTGCGCTGATGAACACACGGTCCTTCGGGAAGCGGTCGTCCGTCAGCATATTCCCCATCAGGAAGGCGTTGATGCAGGTCAGGCGGAGCCGGTCGTCAGGACACGCGCCTTTATTCGAGATGTAATATGTCGATGAGCTGCCGGCTCTCCTGCATTCTATTATGACACCGAAGATATCCTCTATGTCACGCCTGTACCTGTGGAACGTCCGCAGGTCGAGATCCCCGCCTTTCGTGCTTCGCCACCATTCCTTTCCGATCCGCTCGAAACTTGCCCCGGTCTCGCCGAACGAATCGACGATCTCCAGAAGCCTGATCCGGTCTTTTATCTTTTCAGCCAACATAATGTCTTGATTTTTTTCTCCGGCAAAGTTAAGTCATAATATCTGACAAAGTATGACAGACAGATATTTTTTCTGTGTGTCAAGTTTTGTCTTACAGCAAGGACTATCTTTGCGGGCGAGAAAACAGAGCGTTATGGATGAATACAAAGAGCTTTTCTGGAAAAGCGTCATCGGTTTCAGTCCGTTGCTGGTGACGGTGGGGCTTGTCTCCATCAAACCGTTCGAGGTAAGGGCGGCGATGTTTGACTCCTGGTTCCGGTGGGTCATTCTTGCGGCGGCGATATGGACGGCATTCGGATTCCTTTGGTGCATCGACACTGTTGTGGACATAATCAGGATGGAATTCAAATATCTTGTCATCAGGACCATCGGCAGAAGTGGCAACAAGTACATACGGGAAATAGCCTATTTCCTGGAACCGATGTTGCTGCCCGAATCAAGGGCGAAATTTTATGAATGCCGCAATGAGGCCAGAAGCGGAGACCCAGACAAGGCCGACAAAATGTGCGATCTGGGGTTCAGATACGCACACGGAAAGGGGTGTAAGAAAAATTATCGGAAAGCCCATTTCTGGTATGAAGCCTCATACATCAACGGTTTGATGTTCGGCGGTGTGCTGTCGGACCTGATGATGGAAAATCTTGATGATGACACCAGAAAGAAGATATTGCGGCGAAACAGGCTGCCCCTGAAACTGTACAAGAAAAAACAGGCGATAAGACTATTCATTATGCGAAAGTGCGGGGCCTCCCGGTTAATCTGAGACGGGGTTCCGGAATATCATTGTCCTTGGGCGGGTCGGCGGCTCCGCACTTTCATCGACAAAGCGCCTGGCGGGATTGTTTTCCTCGCCAGGCGCTTTCAACATATTCATCAATTATGGTTAAATGAATATCAGGCCGTTGTCGATGTAGGTCTGAGCCTTTTGAAGATCGGCCGGAGAAGGTACGGCGACGCGAGGTATCTGAATATTCGGATTGTTCTGTTTGAGAATATTCTCGATGTCAGTGAGATAGCTGTTCGGATTGTACAGCAGGTAACAGATCGCCCTGAACAGATTCTGAATGGCCGCAACAACGTGATGTGACTTAGGATCCTTGTCCATTATGTCGTTGCAGTGGGCAGGAATAATGACAACATTCCACAGACTTGAAAAGTAGAACGGGTCTGCCGTGCTAGGCCAAATGTGGGAGATTACGTAGTTTCTGAGCATATTCACCCTGTTGTTCTCACATACCCACACTCCGGTGTAACGGCGGATCGCCGTCCTGACAAAATCATTTCCGTCGTAATCGATTATTATCGAAACCCCTCTGTAATCGGCCATTGGTGAAACCGGAACAACACCAGGAGGTATCGCTCCCGGATAAATCTGGGTATAGACATCCTGCGCCTTGCATATTTTGTTGCCAATCCTTTTCTTCGTAATGACTGGTCGCAGATCATTGCCGAACACATCCAGATATTTGACATTGTCGGCATCCTCAGAAAAACGCACCGGCAACTTTGTATTACCGTCAAACTTTGATTTACCTTTTTTGATATAATAGTAGTTCGGCTCGTTCGGCTCATTCGGTTGATTCAGCTTGCGTAGCAGATGCTTCAGATCATTCATCTGTTCCTCCACTTTATCAGGGCAGATGAATATCGAGTTCTCCACCATATGCTTTTCCAGCAATATTCCGTGAGAATCAAACTCATTGATAAGAATATCGAGACCATCCGGCACAATGATCCCCGTCCCATTAAGACACTTGACACCGGTGCTTGTCACGCCCTGGCAGGTCTGATTGACCTTGGTCAGGCTCTTACAACTCAGCCCGGTGCAAGGTGTCGTCGGGCAATCCAGCCCTTTGCACTTGCTGCCGACACCAGCGATTCTTTCACATGTAATCATAATTGTAATTTTGAGTTAAACTATTTGTTTGTAATACGTTAATATCATATTCAACACTTCTCTCGCCCAATCAATCGGTGATGATCACCGCCCCTTCTGGTTTCACCTTGCTGATCATCTCGATAGTTGTCTTGTCACAGCCACGCATGATTATCTCTTTAAGATTTGTACAGCGGTCAAACATATAGCCCATTTTCGTGACATTCCTCATGTCAAACGAAGACAAGTCCAGACTAGTAAGAGCACTGCAGCCCGCGAACATGCTGGACATATCTCTGACATTCTTCGTGTCAAATCCAGACAAGTCTAGGCTGGTAAGAGCTCCGCAATTTTTGAACATCATAGCCATTTCCACAATGTTTTTTGTGTCAAAAGAAGACAAGTCTAGGCTGGTAAGAGCTCTGCAACCCTCGAACATGCTGTAAATCTCACTGACATTCTTCGTGTCAAATCCAGACAAGTCCAGGCTGGTAAGACCTTCGCAACCATAGAACATATAACTCATCCCATAAAACGTGACACTCTTCGTGTCAAACGAGGTTAAATCCAGGCTGGCAAGACCTTTGCAACCATAGAACATACGGTACATATTTGTGACATTCTTCGTGTCAAATCCGGACAAGTCTATGCTGGCAAGAGCACTGCAACCCTCGAACATGCAGGCCATATTTCTGACATTCTTCGTGTCAAATCCAGACAAGTCTAAGCTTGTAAGGCCACTGCAGTTAAAGAACATAGTGCACAGACTCATGACATTCCTCGTGTCAAATCCGGACAAGTCTAAGCTTGTAAGGCCGCTGCAGTTGCCGAACATTTGGGACATATCCGTGACATTCTTCGTGTCAAATCCGGACAAGTCCAGGCTGGTAAGGCCACTGCAGCCACTGAACATACCGCTCATACTCGTGACATTCTTCGTGTCAAATCCGGACAAGTCTAAGCTTGTAAGGCCGCTGCAGATGCCGAACATTTGGGACATATCCGTGAGATTCTTCGTGTCAAATCCGGACAAGTCCAGGCTGGTAAGGCCACTGCAGCCTCTGAACATACCGCTCATACTCGTGACATTCTTCGTGTCAAATCCAGACAAGTCCAGGCTGGTAAGGCCACTGCAGCCACTGAACATACCGCTCATTCTCGTGACATTCTTCGTGTCAAATCCCGATAGGTCAAGACTGACAAGACTGCTACAATCATTGAACATTCTGTTCATGTTCGTGACATTCTTCGTATTGACATTCATAATATCTGCTTTTACCAAAGTGTGACATCCACTAAAGGATAATAATCCAAGTTCTATAGGTGTCACAAAACTCAAAGATTTCAAATCGAAATTAAAATCACCCGGGTAGTTGTAATAATATCTCTTCTTATCAAAAATGCAACTAAATAAATTCGTTTCGACTGGAGAACCCTCAATGTATATTCGCCAAACATTGCCGACATGGCTATCATCTGTCAAAGACAAAACTGAATTGCCTCTTTTAAACTCGAAGAAACTGTCGTAATCCATACGTTCTCCTGTCACAGTCGTATATTCAATGATTTGGTCATACGACAGCAGCGGAGACAGAGGCAGATAGTCGGAAGATATCGATTCGCTTCCATTCATCTTAACAGAGAGGCGCAGATTTGCAGCCACAGGTATGTCTGTCGAGAAGAAAGAGTCATCCAAAGAGTTGGAGTCAATGGTGACGACAATTATGTTATCCTCGCCACCGACCACATCCTTTATATTCATTGTAACAAAGTCTCCAATGCTAACCTTGGTTGATGAGGCATAAATTGCCTTGGCGGTCAGAACCTCTTTCCAGTTCTTCACGATATAGTCAACCGCACCCTGCGGCATAACCTCAAACATAATCACTATATCGACCGGTACGTTCTTGCCACCAATCTTTGAATATCTCACCTTAACAATACCGTCAAGACTCTCCGGAACGTACTTTATGCTTGACACGGCTGAAACTCCGGCTACAGGTATTCTCAGGGTGGTCTGCTCAGAGTCGTTCATCACAAAGACCGCATACCCGTCTTCGACGGTGACGCTCTTGAAGAAACCATCGCTGTCCTTGCCGTCATCGCATGTAGCTTTACCAAGTTTCGACCACGAATTACCTCCGTCATAGGAAACGTACCAGAAACCATCCTCTATCTTGAATTGCGGTGTCACCGCATCCTTTCCGTCTGTCGCAGACGCCCGGACCTTTTTGCCGTCAACAATCAGCCATTCGCCGTCCACTGTCCAATAATAGATTCCGTCAGAATCCTGCCTGACACTTATCTTCGGGGTAGAAGAGCCTGTACCATTAGTTCCGTTATATAGGTAGATCACCTTGCCGGAAACGAACTTGACGGAATAGCCCTGACCGTCCGGCAGGTCAGTGACGCTGACGATGCCGTCCTGCTTCTGGATCGCATCCACAATCGCCTGGAGCGACGTCAGGTTCTCGTTCATGTTCTTGCATTGCTTCTCCAAAGCCGCCATCCGGGACTTCAAGTCATTGATGTCGGACTTTAACTCCGAGTCATCGTACTGGCCGCAACCTATCAGAGTCGCCAGCATCGTGAAAATCAGCAGAATACCTTTTCTCATTGTGTTTTTGGTTTTTATAAATCATTATTGGTTCCTGTTATGGAATCGTGTTATCAATATTGTCTTACGTCACTTCGGCGGGCTCAGTGACCGATTGTTCCGCGGTCTGAACGGTCCTGTCGGTTCAACAAGCTCTCGACCGAACGGTACACTTCGACAAGCTCAGTGACCTTTCGCGGTCATATTCCACCACCAAATATCAAAGCCAAACCTATAAACACGACAAAAGTGTGGAGCGTTCCGTCAATCTGAGCTGGGGTTCCGGAATAACCTTGAGCAAATCGACAACTCCACACTCGTATCCAGAAGCGCGGAGAACCCGCACGACCATACGATACAAGTATGAAAGCCGCTCTTTTCCTTGCTCATTGAAATTTTCCGGATTTCAGCCCAAGGACAAAAGCTTTTCACTTTCATCTGATATGTGCGCCACATCGCTGTGACGCGCCAAATTTACGAATAAACTCAAACTATCCCAAAACATATTCATGGAAATCCGGTGGAAAAGCCAGAAGATTACCGAATATTCTCAAAAAAGTGTCAGAAAAAACATCCATCAGATGCCGTATCAAATGCAACAACAGAATAATATTCAGTCCATTATATTCATCACCACGGTCAGAATCTGTTTCATTCCACACAGCGGACAATAAGACACGTCGCCGGCCGCCAAGTTCCGCCTTAAAATAAGATATAAAGCGGCGCGAAAATTTCCATAAATCACGGATTATCCCTATCTTCGGAAAAACAAGGAACGATTATGGACGTCGTTCTTTTATGCAGGGTATCAACCGCCGGCCAGGACTATTCCAGGCAGGTGGACGAGCTGTCCGACTTCTGCTCAAAAATGGGGTGGAACGTCAGAAGGATATTCACCGCCAAGGTCTCGGGAGCGAAGAAAATCGAGGAGAGAAGCGAGCTAACAGAGATGCTGGACTACATCCGCGGGAACAGTATCGACAAGGTCTGCGTGCTGGAGATAAGCAGGCTCGGCAGGAACACGCTCGAGGCGCTGAAGGTGATCCGGCTGCTGAACGACAACGGGGTCTGCCTGTACATCAAGAACTACAACCTGGAGACGCTCGGCGCCGACGGGAAACCCAACCCGATAGCGAGCATGATATGCACCATACTTCTGGAGGTGGCGCAGATGGAACGCCTTACTATCATGGAGCGGATGGCGTCGGGCCGTGACAGGTACATCGCCAAATGCAGGGCCGAGGGGATAAAGATGGGGCGGCCCGGTACCTACAGGAAAAGCGACGAGCGGATGAGGACCCAGTACACAAAAGAGCTGGGCCTGCTGAAAAAGGGAATATCATTGCGGAACATCAGCGCGATAACGGGCACATCGGTCGGGACGATAAGGAAACTGTACAAATACCTATAATATTTTCAGGCTATGAAAGGAAAGCGGAAGAACACATCGGACATCGACTTCGGGCGGGACAAGGTGACTGTCTATCTCACCGACGCCGAGTACGAGAGGATAGAATCCGTCGGCAGGGGCGGAGACAAAGACGGTGGAGCTGAAGAACTCCGCCGCCAAGACTGCCACCGCAGCACTCAACGGCATCAACTCCCTGTTGGGAGGTAATAAGGTGAGCAGGCTTGAAAGCGAGAACAGGCAGTTACACGGCGAGGTAACGGAACTGAAAGGGAGCATCGAACAGTTGTGTACTGACATGCAGAAGATGAGGGACAGCCACACCGCCGAGCAGTTGCGGGCATCGGAGCAGCATCAGCGTGAGGTCGGCAATCTCAGGCGCATCATCGACAAGGCGAAGGAGTGGTTTCCCATGCTTGCCGAGTTCCTCAGGATAGAAAGGCTTTGCCGTTCGGTCGGATTGTCGGAGAAACACACGGAAGAACTCTTGCAAGGCAAAGTACTCGTCGTTACGGGAAAACTGCGGTCGGAGGAATACAGGCGTTCGTTCGCCGTTGGGAAGGCTCGCCTGCAGGTGGGCAGGGAGGAAAGGGACGGCAAGACCGTACTCGACCTGCTCGTGGACAGAGTGCCGATTGCCACATGGTTCAAAGAAAAGTGGGAAAGGTCAGTCCAGCGTCTTCTCCCAAACTCAAACAGGGTACATAAAACAAACCATGGGCGAAGAATGTAAAAAAGGGCATATAGCAAGCAACAACATGCTCGTTATACCATTCTTCTGCGTCAGTATTATGGCTGTAGCTATCTCTGAGCAACAAGAGAAAACAGTATCGGTATCATTCCTTCTTTATCTTTTATATGATACTTTCCTTTGTCTTCTTCCATATTTCCAAACAGATTAAAGGGCGAATAATCGTATTCCTGAAAATCGACTATGCGCAGACCGTTCTGCAGCAGACCTTGAAAGACTTTGTACAAACCGTGATTCCAAGTTATCTCTTTGTATTCTCCACCTGTCCCAGAAGTGTCTGCATAGGTTTCAGAAACACTTATATAGGGTTCTTCCCTTGAATAAGCGGACTCTATCATCTCAAACCGCGTGTCAAACATCCATAGAATTGGATGAAACTCTACCATCACAAACTTTCCATCTGGTTTTAGATACCTTCTTATAATAGCTCCCCATTCCTTGAGATTGGGGAACCAATTGATGACTCCGTAACTTGTAAAGACGATGTCGAACGAATCATCCAGATACTCGGGCAGGTCAAAAAGATTACAGCAGACAAACCTTGTGTCAGATCTTGATCTGTCTGCAAGCAGTCGGGCCTTCTCTATGGCTTCGTCCGAGAAGTCCACTCCTGTAACCTTAGCCCCCATACGGGACAGGGAGATTGTATCCAGCCCGAAATGACACTGCAAGTGCAAGACTTTCTTACCCTCTATGTTTCCGAGACACTCCAATTCTATGGAATTGAGTGACGACTTTCCTTCCAAGAAACCTTTGACATCGTAGAATTGCGAATTAAAATGCTCCTCAGTCTTTTGGTTCCAACTGCTCCTATTGGTTTCTATAAAATTATTTCGCTCCATTATTCGTCAATTATTTTTTCTACATATAATACGCATAACTATAAGAAAATTGTGAATTCAATTCTCTCAATGACAGATTCTCATCCTACTATGATGCGTTTTGGTAAGTTTCATTCTTTTCGTCCAAACACAGCAATAGAAGCATATATTATCAACAAAAGCATATTGATTCCACCTAATATATCTTCTGTCTGCTTCTTGCTTAGGAACTCAGCCGCAACTTGAGCAGATTCTTTATGCTGATAGGCAAGATCGGATACTTGATGTGCTAATGGGATGAGAAGACCCTGGCCAATCAAGAGTACCATTCCAGCAATAATTAGCAGTGCGATGTACTTCCTCTTTCTTTCGCACGCATATAACAAACAGCTGGCAATAAAGACAAGCCAGATTCCTGGTTGTGTAGCAAAAGACATGATGCTGTCAATGAACTTCCGCTGCCAGAAAAAGAACGCTGCATTTTGGGATTCCGAGCTGAAATTCATCGCAACAAAAGCAACGATACTACCCAGTGCCATACTGAAACTTACCAGAATCAGGAACAAAGCCCAGTTCTTGATTACCATTAAAGTGGATTTCTGTTTCATGATTGTCTATGATTTGTTGATAAAGCTATTATTCATCGGGACATAGATTATTCTATGCTAATATCGCATGTTTCCTCCATTGGAGTATAAAGTTGCAATGCCTGTTTTAAAAGGTTTAAACTCGTTGTCCTTTCTGTTAATAGTTGATTTTCCATAATCGAGGTTTGTTATTTATAGAATCTGTGTCACTTTTGCCGTATTGTCACGCTATCTCCCACAACGACAATGGCTTGCTGGTTTGTGATGGGTTTCAACGGCAAATTTATGTATCTCCGCACGGCCAATTGTGTTTCTTTTTCAAAAGGAAAACTGCCAAAATGCGGGACGGGATAGAATTCCACGATATTAAGCCCCTTGAAATCCGAGGTCTGTGAGGGAGGGATGTCCATCTCTTTGGCATATTCGATGCTGGGAGAGACAACCATTGCCCCTGCCGATTCTCCGATATACGGCTTGCCGTTCTTCACTTGTTCAGCAATCAATTTGTCCGTCCCTGTCTTTCGGAGTTCCTGCATGAGGAAGAATGTGTTGCCACCCGAAACATAGATATAGTCGCAGTCTTACAGGCACCGTGCAATTTCCTTCGTGTCGTGCCGTGTAATTTCCAATTCGTTCACGACAAGCCCAAGGGAGTCAAGTGCCACTTTCCCTTCTTCAACATATTGGGTATATTCTTCGTGGATACTTGCGGTTGGAATGAATGCTACTGTCTTTCCTTTCAATGGAACAGAAAAAGACTTGGGCAGAAGAGAAGCCACATCATGAAAAGATGAGCATAAAAAGAGTTTTTTCATTGTAACATTATGTTTTGGTGAATGAGGAGATGAGTTATCAGACATCATGGCATATATAGCCCAGATGAATGCAAGAGAGGATGCCGTAAAGAGGATAGTCAGTAATTTATGCTTCATTATCGTCTTTATTTGATGTGGACAAAGATACCTATAATTCTCTGAAAAGAAAGCATCTGCACCTTAAAAATTAGTGCAAAATTTTGTCGGATAACAAAAAACAAGTAACTTTGAAGCCGAAAAAGAGTTTCAAATGCAAGCAGAATATAGTATATCATAGCAAATGGAACGGTTGCCAAATCGTTACCCGAAAATTCGCCGATTGCATGGAACTCCCTTGTATAAAGGATTGTCGCTTTTCTATCCAAAGTTACGTAAACTATTTGTCTTTCAAGCATTTGCATCAAATACGATTAGATGCGATGTAATGCTATCAATTCTACTTTTTCTTTTGGATGAGTTAATATCTTACCACGATATAGTGGTTCGCAAATAAACTCATCCACACACGAATCAAGACTGAAAACTGTCACGACCTGGCCAGATAGTTTTCAAAAATAGCCTAATCGTTACCTTGATTGAAAATTCGTAAAAAATTCAATTTTAAGGTATGTGTTGAAAAAAGTTCTTCCGTTTACCTATTTACATCAAACGTGATGAAATGCATAATCCTTTATAAATCAATCTTTTCTCAAAAACCGTCCTTTTTTTCTTAAGGTAACTCTTAAGGTAACTGGTAAGGTAACTTTGATTTGCATAGGATGCGATTGAATGCGGTCTAGTGCGATTCAACGCAAAGCGGCTCATCTAAAGACTTACCTTAGATGAGCCGCCTAAATTATTGCTACTTAGCTACTTAACTACTAATACTCCTCCTCGTTAAAGTAAAGGACAAAACCCTCTACAAGCCATTCAGAGGCCGTTTTTGAGGAGTCCGAAAGATTTTAAGGCAGATTTCAATGTTCTTATATGCCGTCAGATACCAGTCGTGGTTTCTTCCTAAAATCCGCTGTAAATGTCTTCGCTTCTTTGTCGCAAAAATACAAAAACCTATGGAAAAACCAATACTTTTGGTGGCATTTGATATGCTAGGCAGATTTTTTCAATAATTATAATTTTTCTAAAGACGCACTTTTTAAGAAAAATTGAAGATGCCATTATAGGCCATTATATTCCTGCCAGAGACATCGTTTTGCCCTCAAATTACCGATTTGGAAAACGAAGACAAAAAAATCTGCCTGATTTGATACCATTATCGCAGTTTTTTTTCCAATGCCAGAATCAAATTAAAGATACCGGAAGAGGGATTATCGAGATTTTTCAATAATCTATTATAGGCTTCCGTAGTTGAGATATCTGCATATTTATTATGGCGTTTGACCTCGAGACTGATTGTGACCAATCGGGACGGAACAATACCACGTGCCTCTCAGAAACTCACAAATAAGATGTGATAGTTCGAAACAAGAATCGAGTAGAAGAAAGCAATTCGCTTTACTTCCACCCGATTCAAATTCGAATTAACCGGGACAGTTGGTCCACTCTATGTCGAAGATTGCCACACGGTCTTTTCTATTTTTGACCCCTGACGGGCATAGGTTGGTAAACTCAAGTTGGAATACACCTGAAACATTGAACTCTTTTGAATACTCAGCTGCTATTGACTTTGTTGGTTCAAGATTCTCAACCGTTTCAGTCTGTACGACTTCTCCGGCTGTATTCTTGATATCAATCCGGAATCTTATTTTTTCATTGTTGTTGTACACTCCATATTTAAACTTCAGTGTTCCGCATCCATCTGCAATAAAAGGAGAGGTAAGGACACCTGTCTGTGAAGTACCACCGCAGATGACAGCTGCCAAATCCTTGATTGAACCATCAGTGAATGTAGTTGGACCTACAACAGCTCCAGTCAAAAGTTTCCAGCCGTCAAAAGAGTAATGTTCGCTGCCGGCCTTGAAAGCGGTAGATGTCTTACCAATGTTAAGAGTCTTGAAATCAGATTTATTGACTTTGAGAGGTACGACATCTGTCTGGGCATAGCTGACATTGAAAGTCTTTATGAATCCGGACTTGAAAGGAGTCTCTTTATCGAATATCTTAGCGATTTTCTGAGAGACAGTCTTGTCGCCGATTGCGGCATTTACATAGAGCAGTATTTCCTCCCCTGAAGTTACTGTGAAAGGCGCGACTCCTATATAGAATTTGGAGCTTTCTCCGCCTGCAATCTGAGAGCCTTCCGACACTTCAAGACGAATGAACTCCTGTCCTGCGCCACTGGCAACAATGTCATTTCCTGCCAATTCAATACTGAAATTACCGACAATAGGCTTTGGCGTCACCAAATCAACGCTGCTTATGACTATCGGCTCCGACAAGGTATTGGTGACATTCACGCAAATCACGGATGCCACATTCCTCATCGGTATGGTCGGAAATTCGGAAGCCGGGACATTGTCTACAAAGCCGACTACCGGAAATCCGTCCCTGCCACCAGCCAAATGTGCCATGCTGTTATTGCCGATCTGAATTACTTTCCCGGCAAATGAAGACATTGCAGTCCTGCCAATGTATTTCGAAAACTTAACCGGAGAATCGCCATTAGTTATATTAATTTTCGGATAAAAAGCATACCAATCATAATTAGAACCAGCATTCAATTCTTCTGTCAAAGTTCCCGAAAACTTGTTTGCAGCGACATTGTCGCAAGTAAAAGAATTATCATCAATATAATTCTGAGTTCCTGCAATTGCGTGAAACAATCCAATTGCGTCTCCTTCCACCCATTGTGTTGACATGCCGTCATTTGCAGTTTTTGTGGCAATATCTGAAAGATATACGCAAAAGTCAGTTGACTCCACCTTGTCATTTACCCCCGGATTCTCAATCTGTTCACAAGAACCGAGAACAAATGCTATCAGGAAAATATGTATTAACTTGTTTCTCATTTTTAATTTTCTGAAAAAGGCATCATGCCGGATGATAACGACTCCGGCATGATGCCGATTGAATGTTAGTTTCCGGTAGCTTCAGAATAAGTCAGAGTATACCCTGTAGATACAGAACCAGCGTTACGCGCCCTGTCACCGTCATCACATGTCAAAGTACCACAGCCTATTCCGTCAGAGATAGCCTGAAGAACCGGCATAGGATCCACTTCTGATGACCTGCGGAGATTGAAGGTCATGATTGCACCATATCCTTCACTTTTTGCCCTTTGGGCATAAGAACGAACTAATGATGTCGCCTGAGAACTTCCAAGGTTATATGAACTTGGAGCCCACCTGTCTTTGGTTACACCTGAAATGCCCGGAGTCCCGTTCCAATATGTGAAGTTGGTATACGCATAGTCGATCAGTGCACCGGCAGCAGAACTGATCTGACTTGTATTGCCATAAGCAAATACAGTTATCAATTTGTCTGCGGGGAGCTTCGCATGGAGCTTTGTGATTATGTTGCCGAATGAACCGCTGACAAGAGAGCCTGAATAGTTGGCATACTCGTCGTCGAAACCGATACCGTCAAGACCGTATTTCCCGACTGCGTATGCGAGGATAGTTGCGAACTGCTCAGCCTGGGTGTCGTTCATGTTGGCTACACCTATGCCCTGCCAGTCACCGAGGACGGTAAGGAGGACTTTGATCCCGAGCTCCTGAAGAGGATGCACATAAGTGTCGTCACCTCCATTCTCGAGAACCGGGGTAAGCTTGTCATTGAGATAGAGGGTAGGACGAACCTGAGTGCCGACAGTCTCCTTGTGGATGTTGGATGCGAACAGTTCCACGATGTCGAAGAACGGCTCACCATTCTCATCAAAGTAGTCGCCGGCATTGAGAGGATTTGTGTCGTTTGTCTCGATGTAGGCGGTGACAATAGGCGTCTTGTCGCCGTAAGCCTTTGTCATCGGTGTAGTATCATCTGTGTTCTGAATAGAAGGAGCCATTTCCTTGTTGCAGGAAATCAGCATTCCGGCCGCTGCAACCAGAGATGCAAAGAAAAATTTTGTATTCATAATAAATTAATTTTAATGAAGTGAGTTAATACATATATCCAAATAGATGGAATATCTTTTAAAAATCAATGCTGCCGTCATCTTTCCAGTCTTCGATTGGGCCTTTGTAGCCGGGAATATCTACCGATGCACCTTTCTGGGTCACTGTAAGAGAATAGCGGACTGTCATCCCGTCAACGAAACTGATTGTCGCACTGCGCTCGGCAGCATCCTTATTCTCGGCAATTGTCATCGTTATGAACTCATTTCTTACGGCTCTAGTCAAGTCCATCTTCTCGTATGTAATCCATTCGGGGATTTCAATGCTGTAGTTGTAATTGGTGCTGACAAATAGCTCCAGTGTTCCTCCGGCTGCCTCAAAGCTAAGTGCTCCCATTACTTCCACATTGATTTCGCCTTGCTCGAAAGAAAGGATGCGCATAGACGGGGTGCCTTTGCTGTTTACTGCAAACAGGAAAACCTTTCCGTCGGCAGGAATTGGGTTTGGAAGCTGTATGGAAACCTGTCCTTTAATCTCGTTTCCTATGATTTGTGATGTTATCCCCTCTATCACTATGCCTCCGATCGCAATGGCTTCCACCGTTGTACCCTGGTCGGCAGCAGTGACGGTATAGCTGACCATTATTGAAGATCCGGGAGCATCCACAGGAATTGAAGTGTTTTCCACATTCAGTGCGAATTTCTGTGCCTTAGGTATCACTATAGGCTCTTTGTTTCCGGAAAGGATGAATATCACTTCATCTTCTCCGTCGATCACATCCTTGAATATGCCGGCTCCACCTGCAGAACCGATGTCCTGCCAGTTTTCTCCGTCAAAGGAAAGTTCGAAGTTGCCTGTGGTCTCATTAACCCTGATTTGAGGTATTTCGGTCTTGGAGGTTGCTGGAATCTTGTTGCCGTCGTCGAGCAGCCATTCACCGTTGACCTTCCAATAGTAAATCCCGTCAGCATCTTTGCCAACGCTGATGACAGGAGTTTCTCCGTTATCTCCATCAGCACCGTCTTTGCCGTTTGTGACGGTTATGCTGCTTCCGTCAGTGAACATGATGACATGGCCGCTGCCGTCTTCCAAATTGACGACTTTGTCGATTTTTACTTCTTTTTCAAGGGCGTTCACTATGGTCATGAGTGAACCCACATTGTCATTTATGCTTTTGACCGTCTGTTCGAGTTCGGTGAGGCGTTTGTCAAGGTCGTCCACTTTGTTCTTGAGCTCAGTGTCATCATAGGTGCAACTCACCGCTGAAAAAAGCAGCGGAATGAATATACACGATAAAATTCTTTTAATTTTCATTTTATGTTTTATAAGGTGTCATGCCAATAGTACTCATACTGGCATGACACCGATTAAATGTTAATTACCGGTAGCTTCTGAATAAGTTAAGGTATATCCGGTAGATACGGAGCCAGCTGTGCGAGCCCTGTTACCGTTGTCACACGACAATTCACCGCAACCAATTCCGTCAGAGATTGCCTGAAGAACCGGCATAGGATCCACTTCTGATGACCTGCGGAGATTGAAGGTCATGATTGCACCATATCCTTCACTTTTTGCCCTTTGGGCATAAGAACGAACTAATGATGTCGCCTGAGAACTTCCAAGGTTATATGAACTTGGAGCCCACCTGTCTTTGGTTACACCTGAAATGCCCGGAGTCCCGTTCCAATATGTGAAGTTGGTATACGCATAGTCGATCAGTGCACCGGCAGCAGAACTGATCTGACTTGTATTGCCATAAGCAAATACAGTTATCAATTTGTCTGCGGGGAGCTTCGCATGGAGCTTTGTGATTATGTTGCCGAATGAACCGCTGACAAGAGAGCCTGAATAGTTGGCATACTCGTCGTCGAAACCGATACCGTCAAGACCGTATTTCCCGACTGCGTATGCGAGGATAGTTGCGAACTGCTCAGCCTGGGTGTCGTTCATGTTGGCTACACCTATGCCCTGCCAGTCACCGAGGACGGTAAGGAGGACTTTGATCCCGAGCTCCTGAAGAGGATGCACATAAGTGTCGTCACCTCCATTCTCGAGAACCGGGGTAAGCTTGTCATTGAGATAGAGGGTAGGACGAACCTGAGTGCCGACAGTCTCCTTGTGGATGTTGGATGCGAACAGTTCCACGATGTCGAAGAACGGCTCACCATTCTCATCAAAGTAGTCGCCGGCATTGAGAGGATTTGTGTCGTTTGTCTCGATGTAGGCGGTGACAATAGGCGTCTTGTCGCCGTAAGCCTTTGTCATCGGTGTAGTATCATCTGTGTTCTGAACAGAAGGAGCCATTTCCTTGTTGCAGGAAATCAGCATTCCGACAGCTGCTGCCAGAGATGCAAAGAAAAATTTTGTCTTCATGATTGAAAAGATTTAGTGTTTATATATTGTGGTTATTTTACCAGTCTTTTTTCCATTTGTTATAACCGCTGTCACCAGCAATAGACTCAATATCCGTCCTATCAAAGATGATAGCTATAGTACCATTGTCATCATGTCTTATGCTACCGTCTGTCATAAAGTTTATAACAAATGTCGGATCCCAATTATGCTCGTACTCATCTTGAAGATTGGTACGCATGTCTGCATGCAGGACGATATTGGATTTTTCATAGCCAGCTTTATTCCAGGCTGCCACTTTCTTACCATTTGTTTCCCAGAATATCATGTCTGCCGTACCTTTCTGCCATGGGGCATTTATGCAGCCGTACTTAGTAGCATCCAGACCGGCGATAGGTTTTCTGATATGTTCTTTGCTTACATTAGGATCGTCAGGATGGTAAGGGTCAACGATTTCAAAAGGATAGTCCTCATCGCAATAGCCTGTCCATGCATAGTCAAGATACTCTCCTACCTTTATTCCTCCTGTGGCTTCCGTGTCCCAGAAGTACTCCGTCGGCTCTTCATGGTCAGTCAAGGTCAGCAACTTGTCCGTACCAAGCACTTCCCTTAGTGCCTTGACCAATTTAGGATAGGAAGTTGTGTTCATCGGAGGCATACCTTCCTTGCCGTACTCGGAGTTACGGTCCCAAAGATTCACTCCGTCAAGACTGTAGGTGTCAAACAACTGCTTTACCTGCACCGCAAAGTCCTCTATCTGGGCATCTGTCATATTGCAGAAGCCAAGACCGGTATTTCCGCCCTCGATGGACAGGCAGACCTTGCGTTCTGTCTCCTGTACGGGGAGGATATATGTCGTGTAGTTGTCCAGCACATATTTCATGTCGGAACTTAGGTTCAACAATGCCCTGCCCGTAGCCGGATCATAAGTGACGGTCGTCTTGCGCAGATTGATAATGTTGCCAAATGTCATATATGTATCACTGAAATCACTGAAATCCGTTCTCAATAAATTGTAATCAGTAATTAGTCTTGGGTCATACTGCGAGGTGTTCAGGTAAAACACCATCAGAAGGTCGTCAAAGAGCGGCAGCCCTTCCTCGAACTTCTCCCTGACTGTGATGTCATAATAGACGACATCCCTTGACATTTCTCCGGCAGAAGCAGCCGCAACCACCGGGAGAAGATAATGTCCGGCCTTTATCCTGTTGCCCAAAGAGTTGGTCGCCCGGCAGGTCAGCCTTGCAAGGTCAGACGAAGTCTTGCCTGCGGACAGTACAAGCGCACCTCCGTTATCGAAACTGTAGAATGTCTCCGGAAGCGGAAGGTATTTCCTTCCTGTTTCTGCGGCATAGCTTTCGACAAGCGACTGGTCAGCTTTCAGGACGACTGTCTGGTCGAAAGATGAAGGAGTGTTTATTGTTGCACGGAGACCTTCGGTAATGACACCGTTTCCCTCTGTCATGACGCAGTACACGGTATTCCGAGAGGTTCTGATGCTTGTCAGTGATACGGAGGAACTCTTAAGAGTTTCTTCATCAATCTGTTTTCCTGAAGGATAACCTGCTGGCTCCATTTCGCACGAAACGCCCCCGATTAATAATGTTGCCAAAGCAAGTGTTGATATCATATTCTTTCTCATGCGCTATTCCTCCTCTTTGTTGATTTCCGGGATTTCGATTCCTTCAGCCCAGCTGAGATCGAAGGCAGCGATTCCGTCGTTGTGATACATAGAGTAGTCCTTTACGGTGTTGCCCTTACCCTCGTCGAATTTCCAGTAGCCGATGAGCGTGGCGTCTCCCTCTGGATTTTCTATCCTGTACATATTCTCCCATATCTGCTCAGGAGTCCTGGCCACTGACCAGACCCTTGCTTCTGCAATCTTGCCCTGGAGCGGACGGTAGTCGTTGTAGGACTTGCCGATAAAGAACTGGTAGGATGTCTTTTCTTTGCCGTCCTCTACAATCTCATTGGCTCTCATGGCCAGATTGATTCCTCCTGTCGCTGTTCCCATCTCCTTGGCTTCGCTCTGTATCTTCCCGTCTACATAGACCCGTGTAATTCTCGTGTCGTAGTCGTAGGTGCATGCAACGTGATACCAGCGTCCTTCATAGAGTTTCTTGGACGGGTCGCTCTGAGGGAATTTGCCGAATGATGTGCCGCCTCCGCTGCCGTCGAACTGAAGCTGCTGACGCTCGAAATTGGTATCGCCGATTCTCAGCAGGAGATACTGCTCAACTCCCATGACAGTTGATATATTACAGTCTCCGAAATCGTTTTCCTTGTCAAACTTATCAATCCAGATGAGCGCCTCGTATGTGACGGCCCTCAGCCCGTTGTAGGCGTCCGCAACAGTGCCCGGCTCGTCCATGAGAGGGAAGTTTATCCAGTTGTCGGTGAGCTGTGCGGCCACAGTGATGGCTGATGAACGGCGCACCAAATAGTATGCAATCCCGGCATCGCCCATCACATCCATATCCGTGGAAGTCAGTCTGACCGGGAAAAGGTAGGTCTTGTCTATCTCCATGGCTCCGACCTGCTCTTCTCCTTCACCTGCCAAGCCCTTGAACGGGATGACCACTTTGCCGGACATGGTCTTGCCTGCCGGAATGGTGACCGTCTCTTCCTTGAAACCGGAGTACTTCTGCGGAAGCATCTCGTAGGATGTGCCGTATTTACTGTTGTAGTCGGCAACGAGGGACTCGTCCACTGCTATGGTCGCAGTGACATCATTCTCCGCCGGATATGCCATGTTCACTGACAGCTCTTTGGAGAACTCCGTGAGCTTGTTGCCGAAAGTGGCAGACTGCACCGGTTTTCTTGAACTCACATCCATATAGATGGAGTTGCCGAACTTGTAGCCGTCCGCTTCGTATCTGTTGCAGGACACTGAGACGGATGCAAGCAATATGATGTATGTCAATATTCTTTTCATAATATCTATCTTGAATGGTTGAGTGTCTGTATCGCCCGGCGGGTGCGAATGTAGTTGCCGTCATAGCTGTAGTAGTCCGTACCTAAGTCATACACGGCAAGTCCGCGAAGAGGACCGAATGCCATCACCCTTTCAGTAATTTCCTCGACTGCACCGTTCTCCACTAATTTCTCGTCGGAGATGCTGCGCTCCAGCGAGGCTGCAAGCAGAATCTTCTCTTCCGGTATGCCAAGGGTGGATGTCGCGGCAAGAACTGCCATGTGCACGTCATGTACATAGTCCATCCCCTCAGTGCCGAGCACGAAAAGGTCTATCTTCTGCCTGTCTGCGGAACTGACGAATGCAGGGTCTCCTTCAAAGGCCAGCAGCTGACCGTCCTGTCTTGCGGCGGATAGTTTTGAGACAATCAGCGAGGAGAGTTCGGGATTGAGGGCGTCTTCAAGCCTGAATGTTCCGGTGAAGGACCAGCCGTCCAGCCCGTTGTCTCTGACCGAGGCTATTGCCCTGTCGAGGTATGCGCCAAGTTTCGCTGCATCGGCAAGTTCCTCTCTCCGTGACGCGAAGTCTATCTGATACAGCACTTTCGTGCCCACACTCCGCATCCATTCCATATCCTCCGCATCGTGCTTCGAGAAGTTGTCCGCATTGGTCAGGGAGACAATGTCAAGCGAGTCCGGAAGACTGCGCATGAAGCTCTTCTCGTTTGACGGGCGCTCCGGGGAGTTCTCCAGACGGGCATAGACAAGGAAGTGGTCAGTCTGCTTGTATGCCCTGAGAGAGGCCTTGTAGTCTTCCCACAGTTCTGGGTCCTGATCCCACGGGTGCTGCACGTCAATCCTGACCGACTCCATTTCCGTCCAGTCGGAGCAGGAGACCAGCAGAAGACTGCATATGGCCATGTTTATTATTGTTTTCAGTTTCATTATAGTGTTTGTTTTTAGTACTGTTTGACATCCCACCATACCTGCGTTCCCATAGTGTCGCCTTTCCTCGTGCCGCTCGACTCCGAGTTCAGTATGCTGATGGCCTGCTGAAGATTTGCTCCGTTCATTCCGTATTCCTCCACCGGGTAAGTCAGCCTGCGCGCGTGCCGGTTCAGGTCCACTGCACCGCCGCTCTTGTCCTGAGGTGCAGGAAGAAGTCGCGGATAGCCGGTCCTGCGGTATTCGCTCCAGCCTTCCACGCCTAGAGGGAAGGACGCTATCCATTTCTGGGTGATTATCCTTTCGAGGTTGCGCTCGGAGGCGTCCTCTGCCGGCATTGTGCTGTCGGCGAGATTGCCGCTCTCCTCCCAAGCTATGGTGATGTCGCTCTGCCTGCCTGCTATGCTGTAGGTTCCGAGAGGGTCAACGTATGTTGCAGGTTTCTTTTCACGGTCAAGGATATAGTCTTCCGAACCCGCTGCCCCGCGTTCCTCGAATGAAAGACGTATGCCGTTTTCGTACAGGTCTTTGGCTCTTGTCGGGTCGCCCCAGCGCAGTTCATATTCAGCCATGAGGAAGCTGACTTCGGCTGCATTCATCCATAGATAAGGGTCGGACGGGGTTACTTTCATGTTGGAGTAGTTGGTTGTGAAGGCTGTCTTGCCTGACACGTCGCTGCCCACACGGATTCCGTAATACATTTCTACGGTCTCATCTCCCTGCTCCACAGGTACTGAGGTGAACATCTTTTCGCGGCGCGGATCCTCATAGCCGTTCATGTAGTTGATTATGTCGGCTGCAACACGGGAATCCGACCAGTCATTGTAGATGAGCGCGGTGCGGTTTTCCGGTGCGTGCATCAGCGCGTTGTCGGAGTTTGAGGTGATTACGCCTGCCGCTATCGCTTCAGCAGCCTTTTCCCTCGCAAGTTCAGGCTTCACATAACTGAGCCTCATAGCCATCCTGAGCTTCAGGGAGTTGGCGTATTTGAGCCACTGGGAGATATTGCCGTAGTAGACATAGTCGTATCTGTTCCATGACGATGTCGCAATGCCGATGTTCTTCGTGAAGCCCTCTATGGCGGAGTCAAGCTCATCGAACATTGTGCAGTAGACGGTCTCCTGAGAGTCGTAAGTTACAAATACGGATTCGTTTGTAATCGGGTTGCTGTAGGGAATCGGGCCGTAGGAGTCTGTCATCCTGTGCATTATAGCAACCCTGAAAAGGGTGGCGAAGGCGTTTGCGACCTCATCGTCCGACTGGTTGACTATTCCCCTGTACGGGGCGTAGGTCTCGGACATGACATTGGCGAAAGGCCATTTGCGCCAGTCGTCGGATGGGTTGAAGGTCTCGAAGCGTGCAAGCCATGTGTCCACTGTGGAGGCGATGTATCCTGCGAACGGGCCGCCGGAAAGGCTCTCGTTGAACTGGTACATGTGCTCCTGGACAGGGATGACAAGATTCTGGAGGTTCCTTATCTTGGACCCCGTGCGGTAGTTGTTCACTTCCATCTGCTCTCCGGTCACCTGGTTAGGGTTGGTGTTCATCTCATAGAACCCGGTGGTACAGGATGTCATTGACAGCATTACTGTCATGATTATAAATGTAATATTATGTTTCATAATCACTGCTGTTTAGAAGTCCAGTTTGATGTTGAATCCCATGCTACGCAAGGACGGCATCATGAAGTAGTCGATTCCCTGGTAGTTGTTGCCGGTGGAGGCGATGGCCTCGGGGTCGAACGGCGCCTTGCAGTATATCATCCAGAGGTTGTGGCCGACTGCGGATATGGTGAGGGCGCATTTGTCCCTGAACCACTTGCGCGGAAGGGTGTAGCCTATGGAGAGTTCCTGAAGACGGAAATTGGTCGCGGAGTAGGTGTAATACAACGGCAGACCGCTCTGGGAGCCTATCGCCTGGTACCATTTCTGGGCGTCCATCCATTCGCGTCCGTTCACGAGGACCCCGCCTGCATCCCTTGCGTCGGCCGAAGCCTCGGACACTCCGTACAGGTCAAGGTTGGCCTGGGTTGCGGAATAGCATACACCTCCTATGCGGCCGCTGAACAGGAAACCGAGATGGATGCCCTTGTAACTCAAATCGTTGCGCCATGCAAGGTTGTATTTCGGGAATACACTGCCGAGGAAGATATCCGTCCCGATATCATCTATGGTGATGTTTCCGTTCTCGTCAACCTCGATATATCCTTTGTCGCTGCCCATTATTGCAGATGTCGTATATAGATCTCCAAGAGAGCCGCCCTGTTTGAGGACATATTTCGCTTTTCCGAGAGCCTTAATATCAAGTTTGGGCAGGTTGAGTGCTTCGCCTGTAATCGGATTTTTCGCATCGCCGGCAAGTTCGAGGATTTCATTCCTGTTCCAGCTGAACGTGAAGTTGCTGTCCCATGTAAAGCCGTGCCATGTGTGGTTGTAGCCTACGCTTGCCTCGACTCCCGTGTTGCGCACGCTTCCTGTCTGAAGGTAGATGGTGCTGTATGACGACGACGGCGGGAGCTGTGGGTCGAAAGTCTGGTTGTAGGTGTCAGCGAGATACCACGAGAGGTTGATGCTGAGGTCCTGCCACAGACGCGCCTCAAGCCCCACCTCGTATGTGAGCGTGCGTTCCGGCTTCAGGTCACCTATCGGATAGTGAGTCTTGTCCTTCCATATCTTTGAAGTCGCGTCGTATTCGTAGGTCGGGATGGTCAGGAACCGTGGGAACGGCATTCCGACTGAAGCGACTGAGCCCCTGACTTTCAGATAGCTGAGCGCACCCATGTCCCACAGTCCAGTAGGTATCCATGAGAGACCTGCGGACGGATAGAAGAAGGATTTGGAGGATGAGCCTGCAAGCTGGGATGCCCAGTCGTTGCGGCCGGTAAGGGTAAGGTACAGCATCTTCTTCCAGCCGAGTTCAAGGCTTCCGAATATGGAGCGTGTCTGGTCATGCCATCCTGACTTGCTCGCACGCTTCTTGGTGTCGTCGAGATCGAAGACATTGAAGACATTTGCAAGACCGTTTTCCTGGATTGGACCTCCGTAGCGGAGTTCGTCGGTCTTGATGTCGTTCAGAGAGGCACCGAGGTTCGCGACAAGGCTCCAGTCCTGCCAGCTCTTGTTTACATTTACCATGATGTCGGCATAGGTCTGCGTGTCATAGGTGCGAGCCTCGGTATAGTGACCGTTCTTTCCGCCTTCAGAAATCGTTGCCTCAGTAGTGGCGTAGTATTTCTGCGTGTAGAGGTTGTTGGCATTATCGATGCGCACGCGGCCTGCAATGTTGAGCCAGTCCAAAATGTCATAGTTCACATTCAGGGAAAGCATATACCTCCTCTTGTTATTGTTGCGCAGGTTGCGGTAGTTTATCCAGTACGGGTTCTGCATGCGCAGGTCGCCGGCGAGGTCGTCGCCCCAGAACTGTTCCATCAGCTTGGTGCCGGAATTGTACCTTTCGAAGTTGCGGTACAGGTCGAAGTTCTCGCCGCGGGGGAAGAGATATGCCGATGTCAGAGGGTTCGCATAGACTCCCTGGTTGGTCATGTTCTGGTCCTTCTGCATTATATAGCTTGCACTTGCGTCAAGTTTCAGTTTGTCCTTCAGGAAATAGGATGTATTGCGGAAGGTGAAGTTGTAGCGGTCATAGATATTGTTGGGTATGATGCCGTCAGAGTTCACCGCGGCTGCTGAGAAATATGTCTGGTTCTTGTCCGTTCCTCCGCTGATTGAGAATGCGTTCGTGTAGGTATGTCCTGTCTCGAAATAGTCTTTCGGGCTGTAGTTGTAACGTGCCCCTTCGGGGATGTATGCTCCCCAGCTGTACACTCCGCTGCCGCTGTCACGGCCGTTCAGCCCTGTCCCGTAACGGTTCTGGAACTTGGGCAACACGAACGGGTTCAGAAATTCGGTATTGCTTGAAAATGAGACTTTTAACTTTCCTAACTCTCCTTTCTTGGTAGTAATCATCACAGCACCGTTTGCTGCCTGCGAGCCGTACAATGCTGCCGCAGCGGCTCCGGTGAGAACGGAGATGGACTGGATGTCCTCAGGGTTAAGGTCCGCGATGGACTCGGACGCACCTTTGGAATCGAATTCGGTTCCTCCGCCTCCGCCAAAGTTGTACATCGGGATACCGTCAATGACGTATAACGCATTGGAAGACTGACTTATGGACTTGTTTCCGCGGAGCACCACTTTGGATGCGCCTCCAACTCCGGAAGAGGAAGTATTTATGGCAACACCCGCCACCTTTCCTGCAAGGGAGTTGATGAAATTGGCATCCTTTACTGATGTCAGCAGCTCGGCATTGACCTCCTGCACATTGTAACTCAAAGCCTTCTGGTCTCGACGGATGCCGAGTGCGGTAACGACAGTGCCTTCGAGGGAGACTGCCTCCTCGTTGAGAGTCACGGTGAAGTTCTTGTTGCTGCCTATAACCATCCTGACAATTTCATAGCCAAGAGAATTGAACTCCAGGCTCCCTCCCAGAAGATTGCTGGGCACGAGAAGCGTAAAGCGGCCATCAATGTCCGTCGTCGTTCCGGTTGTAGTTCCTTGCACGAATACGGATGCTCCAGGAATCGGCTGACCATTATGGTCAATGACGGTTCCGCTGACTGTACGCGGCTCCACCTTCGGTCTATTGGAAAGATAAATGTAATGCCCGTTGATTTTGTAGTCAATGTCAAGCGGGGTGAAAAGTTTGGCGCACACGTTTCCGATGGTCTCGTTTTTCATTGACATGCTTACCTTCCTGGCAAGATCCACTTGACCGACAATGAATGTGAACGGAGACTGTGCTTTGATGCTGTCCAGCGCGCTGTCCAAGGTGACGTTCTTCAACTCAAGATTCAGCCGGATGTCTTCTTTCTGTGGTTTTGCGAAAGATTGGACTGATGAAAGAGTCAGTATTATCATGGAACAGATGAGACAGCAACTTCTTTGCAGAATACTGTTTTTGTTCATAACTTTGGAATTATGGTGATAGGTGTTTGGATATACCTTGCTTTAGTGTTATTCGACCGGCTTATCTCCAGACCTGTGGATGTTCCAGCGTCCGCAGGTCTTTATTTGTTCCGGTTACGGCTGGGGTTGTTGTAACGTTTTATATCATGGCGCAAGTTTTATATGTTAAACTTCTGTGATTGTTCTAGCGGATATGGATTGTTCCTGTCTTGTAGTCGCGCGTGTAACTGAAGTCGGCAAAGTACTGGAGGCTCTTCAATGCCATGTCAATGCCGTCGCTGACCAATAGTTCGCCTCTGGAGATATTAATCTCAGGCTCAGGACATTCCACAATAATCCGCACTCCGAACGAGCGCTCTATTTCACTTATGATGTCACTGAAACTAAGTCCCGCAATGTTGAGTTTGCCATTGGTCCAAAGCAACTCGCCTTCCTGGCTCTCCGCATTTTTTGCAAGTACGTTATCGGAAAGAGTAACGGTTTCTCCCGGGTACAGATAAGCCACCTGTCCGGATTTGCTGTTGACTTTGACCTTTCCTTCTATGAGAGCGACATGGAACGAGTTCTTCTCAGGATATGCATTGACATTGAATTTCGTGCCCAGCACTTCTATATCACTGGCATAGGTGCTCACCACGAATGGCTGGTCAGGATTGTGGGTAACATTGAATAGAGCTTCTCCACGAAGTTCGACGTTGCGTTTGCGATCCGAGAATTTCATCGGATACGTCAGTGTCGTTCCTGAATTGAGCTTCACTTGAGTGCCGTCAGGAAGTGTAATGTCCATTCTGCTTCCTGCGGGAACCTCAATGCTGGTCATAGTGTGTGCAAGCATCGAATCCGTGCGTTTCGTGGCGACATAACTGCCTGTAAGGAATACTATCATAGCAATGACAGCAGCTGCGGCACTGTAAAGGATTCTCCTGAATATCTTGATCCCTGATTTTTCCCTAGATAGCCCTGCTTCAGCGGTTTCAATCTCGCGGATAGTCTTTCCGTTTGCGGCGAAATGCAGTAACAGAAACATCTTCAGTTCCTTATCAAATTCTTTCTGATGCATCTCGTCGCTCCGCAACCATTCTCCTACGGCTGCGTTTTCTTCGTGTGAAGTTTCTTTTGCGAAATACCTATAAAGCAAGTTCTGGTCAATGTTTGTCATATTCATTTCATGTTACCTACTATATATAACAACTTAATCTGTCGGATTCGCCAAAAAAAAATGATAAATTTGCATAGAGAGGAGATTTTAATGATGTCTGACATGCAGGGTGAGATAAAAAAGGACATTTTCGAAGACCTTTACAAAAACAATCTAAAGGTCTTTGAGGATTTTGCCTTCTTCATACTTGGAAATACGGAACAGGCCGAGGATGTCGTGGCAGACTGCTTTATCCGTTTATGGAATGAGCGGGCCAGAGTGTCACGGGAAAAGGCCATCGGATGGATGTACACTTCCATCCGCAATGCCTGCCTGAATCTGTTGAAGAAATCTTCCACCAAAAAAGAGGTCAACGAATCAAGCTCTGACAATGAGGCCTTCGCGGCCACATATTACCAGGCAGCACTCGAAAAGACAGACCTTGCCGGCTTGTACGTTGAAGACATAACCAATCGCCTGAAGGATTGTCTGGCACGTGTTCCGGAAAATCAACGCCGCGCTTTCCTCATGAGCCGTCTCGACAACATGAAGCACAAGGAGATCGCCGCCAAATTGAATATCACAGAGTCAGTAGTCGACCACAGCATACGTAACGTCACTAAACTCCTGAGCATCTATATGAAAGACTATCTGCTGTTTACATTTATCCTGCTGTTTTTGAAGGCGCACAGTTAAACTTAATTTGGCGACAGGCCCTTTTAACATTAACATGAAGAAGATATCACGATATAGGGCAAATAAACAATATTCGTTACCTCACCCGATATCGTGACGTTTCGACAGACACCCCTCATTCAGGCACATTCAACATTGACTTACTTGCCACCATATATTGCTGACCGGGCGATGTCAAGCGTCTTCGGCAACAGTTTGGCATAGGTTTTCTCGGTGGCGATTACGGATGAATGACCAAGGAGATTGCTGAGGATATAAATGCTTACGCCCCTGTTGATGGCCCTTACGGCGAAGGTATGCCTGGCAACATGAGTGGTCAGACCGACATTGAGATTCAGTTCTTTTCCTATCCTGCAGAGAACGCCATTCTGGGAGCGCGTCTTGGACATACGCTGGGCGTACAATGACTTCTGGTCAGTCATGTCAGTCTGCGGGACCAACAACCTGAAGACAAATCGTTGCCGTCGCCCCGACCACCGCCTCAGTATATCCATCGCCGTAGGAGAAAGCGGCACAGTCACTTCCTGCCGAGTCTTATATTGACATTTCCTCAATAATTGAGCGTCCATATCGATGCTGTCCCATTCCAACGTAAGGATATCCGAGAAGCGCAGTCCATCGCAATAGAATGAAAAGAAAAACATGTCGAGAACATCCTTTCGGCGTCCCGATTTCAATTTTAACCAATACTCGTGAAGGGTGTAGAAATCCGCATCATCCAAGTAACGCACTGCAGCTTCTTCTGCCGCTGCATATCTTCTCGTGCGCTGCCGCATGAATGCGCTTCCGAAAAGCCGATCAAACTCAGAATTGGGGATAATGCCATTTGCTATCGCGTGGCGCACAGCCATCTGGAAGGGAAGTACAGCTTTGTCAATGGTTTCCAGGCATTTGTTCTTCAGAGTCACTCTGCGATACTCCCTGTAAGACTCAAACAACTCCGGTTTCAAAGTATCAAGGGTGGGAGGTGTACGCTGGATGTGTCCATGGAATCTTTCAAACTCATCTATCGCCAGACAGGAATTCTTAAAAACAGAATAACCTATGGCACCCAACTGATAACGCAAGATATTGACGTGTCTGGCATAGGAAATGAGAGGGGTCTTACGCGAGACATCTGATGGGTTCAGATACCCGCCGTTGATTATCTGTTCCAATACTTCCGGAGTTATAACCGCATTACATGCCCCCAGTCTGGAATAAATCTTCTCCTTGAAATATGCCAGTTGACGCCTGAGTTTAGCGATGCTCGGACAACCGGCACGAGGACAATGTTTCCGTCCGTCCCAATTTTCCGGTGACACGTACAGTTTAGTGGGTACTTCAATGCTGCGGTTATCTGCCAGAAGGTTGAATTTAAACACGACAAGGCACTTGCCTTTCAGTTTTCTGTCTTTTTTCAAGACAAAGACACCACGTGGGATGTCAGTTTTTTATGGTTCTCATTCTTTTTGATATTAAAAGCGCAAAACTACTCATTCCAAAGGGATTTCAAGCACTTGTCCAGACACCCGACATCATTCTCAGGATAATATGTCCCATAAACTTTTTCCGTCTTCTGGAGGCTCATCCCGAGAAAACGGCTTAAAGTCTTGATATTCATTCCTCTCTTAGCGCAACTGACCGCAAAAGTATGCCTTGCGTCAGACATTGACATTGATATTCTCAAACCGCATAGTCTTGCGGCACGGGCAAGCATAGCGTCGTAGTAGCATTCTTGCGATTCGATTACTTTTCTGAGATTTCGTGAATCATTGACATTCATTCCTTCCGGCAGTATGCCGAATATGAACTTGGCATGGCGACCGGCCCATCTGGCCAGTATGCTGATGGCCTCGACGGAAAGCGGGACGACGATTGGATTTCTGGCGGTCTTGTACTGCGGCTTCTTCATGCTGGTCCAATCCGATGAAATATCATTCCACTGCAGGCGGGCAACATCGGAAAATGAAAGGCCGCAGGTGCACAGACTGAAAATGAATATATCGACAGCGTCAGCCAGAGGCTCAGCATCCCGCATACACAAGCGCCCGGATCGGAGGATTCGCAAGTCCTCGCCTCTGAGCACATGAACGGAATGTTCCTGAGGCTTAATGTCATATTCTGTCAATGCTTCTTTGAGCGCAATCCCTATAGCGGCAAACGTGCTGTCGAGAATGAGGCCTTCAGCATTAGCCGCCCGAATTGCAGTTACAATCGGTTGGATAGACTTGTTCAGCGATGCACTTGTGCTGATGCCATCTTCCATGATTTTGAAATCAATGAAGTTCCTGACAATGGTGGCATTGATATCTTCCAATGACAATCCGGCATGAGGCATGCCAGTTTTCGATGTCCTCTGGAAGCGTTCAAATGCATCAATTTTTCCCATGCTGATCCTGTAAGTGTAATCAGTGATTTCTCCTTTTGAAAGCTTTGAACGGTAAAGGGATCGGGCATATAAAACCAAGGAAGTGTCTTTAGCTTTATCCCTTACTCGTACAAAAACAGATGACAACGCATCGAGTATAACTTCGTGAACAGCACCGGTTTTATGAGTGGCGATAAAATCATCAGTGGCACTTTTCATGGCCGTCAGCCTGAGATTGTAGCATCTGGATTCGGGGACTGCCCCGGATATCGACGCCCCATTCCAATCTTCCGGACGGACTCTAATGTTGGTCGACTTGCGGCTGGATGTCCCATAATGCGAATATCTGATATACAATGTAATCATCCCATCGTCATCCATTCCCCTAAACGGAACTATTCTGCCCTTAAATTTGCTGAAATCCTGCATCTATGCAATTGTATTATTGTTTACAATAATAGTAAAAAATAATTGAAAAAGCACGTATTTCCATGTAACACGAAAAATAAAAAACGCACCACAGCTACCTGTAACGCGTCTTTTGAAAAACAAGAAAAGGCGGCCCATTGTAATAATGTTCCGCCTTAACTATTTGATTATTAAGTAATTATCTACTAATACTCTTCCTCGTTAAAGTAAAGGACACACCCCTCTACAGATATCTGGAAGGCTGTTTTTCGGCAATTAGGTAACTGGTAAGGTAACTTTTTGTTGCACCAAATGTGATTCAATGCGATGATATTGTGCACCTTGCAAATTTAGGTAACTCACCCAGTTTTCGTGTCCTGCAAAGGTAAAAAATTTTCCGAAAATATGGTCATTTCGATTCATTTTATCGCATTTGATGGAATCTCATAGAATGTGGAACTGATTTTCAGAATCATTCAAAAATAGTGAATTTTCGCTAAAATGACATGTCCCTTTACTTCGTCACTGTCTGAAATAATCGGCAAAAACGGCAGAATACTCTTCAATATCACATCTTCGATTAGGTAACTTGTCGCACATTTTTTCTTCACTTTTGCATCTGATTGCATTGAATTTGACGATAGGCGGCTAAGGGCTCATGGGTTAGAAACATTATCACTTGCTATCAGCATTCGCTCGCAGACATCAATCTTGTCTGTGATTGGTGGTAACTTGATTTGTACAAAGCCTATGACATCGTAAGATTCTTTCCGGAACACCCCGTACAGCAATGTATCAATTCCTTCGCTGACGAATTTTGAAAGTCATTCACGCTAATTGTCTCTCCCGTCTATGCATCGTGAGTTTAACATATTTTTGTATAATTAACTATCAAGTTTAACGGTCTTTGCCTTTGCAGGGCGTCCGCGTCGTTTCGGGGAGACCTTTCTGGATTTGTATTCAGTTCCGCAACCTTCAGGGATGTCAAAGCCAAAGGCTTTGCAGATATCTTTTTGGGCACCGACGAACGGAGTGATGAACTTGGCCCGACCATTATGCTCTATGCAGCGGATCGACCGCATTTCGTCAAGGATATCCTGGGTTGAAGCGAACTGTTTCTTGAGTCCTGTCGTCTTCCAGATATGGCGCACGTATGAGCTTATTATCAGGCCGACGAAGAGGATGAGGAGCCTGCCCGTCTTTCCTTCCTCCGACCAGTTGCGCTGACGGTCGAAGCCCATCTGGGTCTTCATCTGACAGAAGTACTTCTCCTGTTCATCCCTGAGACTATACGCATCAAGGGTCTGCAGGGCGGTATAGTCAAGGCCGAGGGTGATGTATCCGAAGAAGCCGGATGTCTTCTTCACATTCTCTATCTTCTTCTCATCGAAGCTGAAGGAGAGCAACTTGCGGTCCTTCTTGTCATATGAGACCTCGTACCAGTTGTAGTTCTTCTTTATACTTTCATCATCGTCAACACTTCCGCCCGCATCGAGTATCGACTGGAGGCTTCTGCGCTGCATCTCGACGGAAACCTCGAGTTCGGTCTGCTCCGCGGCCCTGTGGAAGGGTTCGAAGAACAGGTTAAGTTTCATGCGGTCGGCCTTGTGGATGGTGTCGCCGCTGCCCCTCACGTCGTATTCCAGATCATACTGCTTGTGGTACAGTCTGCTCTCCGGGTCGAAAAGCATGTCTCCAGGCTTTCCGCCGATGGTCCCAAACTCGGCAATCCTGTCAAGGACAATCTTCTGACGCATCTTGACGCACATTATCATCGGCTGACCGCGGAGGATGTACTTCTCGAGGTTCCGCACCGATTCGTAGCCCCTGTTCGTCACTAGAATTACCCTCGGAAAACCGGCGTGGCTGATGTCGGTGAGAATGGTCTCCACGCTTCTGGAATCGGGGATGTTGCCAGGAAAGGTCCTGTAATACACGGGCATGTGGCTGTCAAGCGAATATACGACGACTTCGGAAGTCTGCGGCAGAGGGACGTGCTCCTTGTTCCGGCCCCAGAGCGCTGTAATGGCGATTCTGGGGCCTTTATATCTTAAAATCAAATTGTCAAAGATGAGATTACACAAAACTATTTTGTATTATAAATCAATAAGTTGCACTATTTTATCTAATCCAAAGCAACAACTATAATCCCTAAACAACCCCCAAACAAATACCCGAATAAAGTAACAAAATTTCACTTCACCCCTCCCGGACCGCCTCCTCCAAGCAAAATCAACCACACTTCAACCTCAACTTTAAGTAGGTTCACGAACAAGACTAAACACAACACTGTAACTGCTACCAGAAGCATTCTCTAACATTCACCTAACATTATTCACAACATCCACGACAAAATGTTATATTTGTACAAATAACCAAAGCCGGAACCACGATGAACACAAATATCAACTCTCAAACATACCCTCGAAGAATGTGCTACAAACAGATGAATATACCTGACGGTTTTATTTGTATTGGGTATAAATTAGTCTATGGAAATTTACCATTTAATCCAGAAGCCTCTTTATATGGACTTCCTTTATATGATGTAATTCATTATGTTATTGAACGCCAAAATGCAGTTCAGTATACCCTTGGGAGCAAAGATGACCAGGATAAGCTGATTGATGAGTTCCATAGTCTCCTTCGATTCACTCCTAAATATAACCTTAAGTTAGCGAGGAAAAAGTATTCCAAATTATTTTTATTTGACAATATGGCGACTTTGCTATTCATTATGCTGGCAACTGAGTATTGTGATAATAGCAGCCGTTCCTTGACAGATGCTGAAATAGAAAGAATTTATCAGACCTATCTGTATTGCAACGATTATTGGTCTGGCAAGCAAGAGAAAGGGATTGAGCCATTAATTCCTCAAAAGAATTTACCAGGAATGTATCTAATGGCTGACATCCCAATTATTGAGTTCAAGTTTCATAAAGACTTCAAATCTCAATTATTCAAAGGCGGTCAACTGTTTATGTTTATGGAGTCTAATGAGCCTTATAAAACTTATCTAAATATGTTTTATAAGGAACAAAACATTGCTGATTGGAGGAACTATATAGAATTATTATTATCATTCTATACTTCAACAATTGAGAAATGCATCGTTCAAGTTGATGAACAAAACTCTTTTGTAAGGCCTTTCTTTGACAGTTTGTGTATTGACCTCACCTGTAATGAAGGTCGCTCTTTATGGACAAATAAAAACATAATGTACCTTAGAGAACACCCATTATTGAAAGCAAAAGACAGCTTCTACCTAGTAATTAACCCTAATTTGATAATCGACCGAATATATCAATCACTCAAGTTTGATATTTTTGAGGCTATGATTACAAATAATGCTTTAAATAAAAATGGTAAGCCAATAAAGCAAAGGACAACATTTTTCAGTATGTTGGGTAACGATTTCTCAGAACATAACATCTTTTACTCCGTAATAGAAAAGGCATTCTCTGGAATAGCTACCAAAATGTACAGTGGTATTAAGCTTAAGGAAGAGGGCGTAATCGCTGAACCTGATTACTATGTTAGAATTGGCGATTCACTTCTACTATTTGAGTATAAGGATGTCACTTTGTCTGATGATGTAAAACAGTCGTATGATTATGAAATGGTTAAGAATGCTATATTAGGTAGATTATGTAAGGATGATGGTACTACAAGAAAAGGAGTTGGGCAATTATTGTTTACAGCAAATGAGATTATGACAAATAAATCAATGCAAAACATTGACCCTGGCTCATTAAAAGTTAAACGGATATATCCTATTGTAGTCACAACAGACAGATCATTCAACTCAATGGGTGTCCAACACCTTATTATCGAAGCGGCATCTACCATTATCAACAAGTATTCGATTCCGTCATATATTTCAAACCCATTTATTATAGATTCAGATGATATTCTTTTTATGTCCAAGAAGATTAGCGATGGACAAATTGATTTCATATCTCTTTTAGATGAGTATAACATAAAGAACGAAAGACATTTGTCTTCTTTTAACACCTATCTATTAGACCATCATCGAAATTCTGTATTAATGAGAGAGGATGATATGTGCCACATATTTTCCGAACTAATGGACAATGTTGAACATCAGACAGAGAAAAAGCAATGAACACTAATACTAACACCCAAGCAAAACATAAAAAGAGGTAAGAGGACAATAAATTTCACTCCGGAAATACTACGATTTTCTTAGAAATAAACCACGATTTTTCTGAACCACATTTGAACCAAGCCACCCATAACACACTGATAATCAATATTAGCTAAGTACTGCGTGGGGAAAGTAGAAATGCCTGAAAATTATTTTCCGTGTCTAATTTTCAATGAGGCTGACCCAAAAGGGCTGGTCTCTTTTTTAGTTCGTCCAGCACGAACATACTCTAAAGGGTGCAAGTCCCTAAACCGCCCTGATAGTGGGAAGGTTACAGCCAAAGGCAAGGGTGTCCGCCGCGAGACGGAATCTGAAGGAAGCCGGCGGCAAACATCTGGTCTGACGGACAGAAATCCGATAAAAGGCCTAAGGGTGAGGATAAGATTGCAAAAGAAATCGAAGTCCGATAACTATCCGAAATCGCCCAAGGTAAATCGGGCAGACATAAGATGGAAAGAGTATGTCCATAACTGGAGAGGTCTCGCAGGCGAGCGAAAGCGAGCAGTAACAACGAACTGCGAGAAGTCAGCAGAGGTCATAGTACCTGCCTAATATCGACACGCAGGGAAGGGCCGAACTTTATTTGAAGTAAGTCTAAAGAAGAAACTCTATGGAGGAAAGGAAGCAGAAAACGAAAGGGAGCTGCCCACGGGAAGATAGGCTGGAAGCCGAAGTCATCGAGGGAGCGCAGACCTATATGGAGATAACCGAAGGCAGACTTGCGGAAGTGCAGATAGATGAGAAGCACCTGATGGAACTCATCCTTTCTCCCTATAATATGAACCGAGCATATAGGAAGGTAGTATCGAACGGCGGGAGCGGAGGTGTCGACTCGATGGAAGCAAAGGACTTGCTTCCATACTTGAAACTCCACAAAGATGAACTCAGGAACTCCATCTTGAACGGGAAATATAAGCCTATGCCAGTGCGCAGGGTGGAAATCCCGAAAGACAATGGCAAGACGCGCAAACTGGGAATACCGACCTTGGTGGACCGCGTCATCCAACAGAGTATAGCGCAAGTACTCACGCCAATGTATGAGCCGCAGTTCAGCGAGGGAAGTTACGGCTTCCGACCGAACCGCAGTGCACAGGGGGCGTTGAAACAAGCGCAGAGGATACTCGACGAAGGTTATGAATATGCCGTAGGCATAGACTTGGAACGCTTCTTTGACACCGTAAACCAGAGTTACCTGATAGAATTGCTCTCACACACCATAAAGGACGGCAGGGTCATAAGCCTGATACACAAATACCTTTATGCAGGCGTGATGGTCAACGGAGTATATCAGCCGACAACGGAAGGAACGCCGCAAGGCGGCCCTCTCAGTCCACTGTTGAGCAACATTGTGCTCAACGAACTGGACAAGGAACTGGAACGCCGTGGTCATCCGTTCGTACGTTACGCAGATGACAGCCTAATCTTCTGCAAAAGCAAGAGGGGTGCGGAGCGCGTATGCGAAGGACTGACCAAGTTCATCGAGAAGAAACTCCACCTGAAAGTAAACCTCGACAAGACGGAAGTCGGCTATGTCCGTGGGATGAAGTACCTGGGACATACCTTCTACAAGACCGGAGAGGGATGAAGGTTGCGTGTCCATCCAAAGAGTTTGCTCAAACTGAAAGCGAAACTAAAGACGCTGACGGGCAGGAGCAACGGGATGGGATATGAACGCAGGAAGGTCGCGCTACACCAAGTCATACGCGGATGGGTATCATACTTCAAATATGCAGACGTGAAATCGTTACTGATTGCCATTGACCAATGGCTGCGCAGACGGATACGTATGTGCATATGGAAAAGTTGGAAGAGACCTAAGACAAGGATAAAGAATCTCATACGATGTGGTATCAAGCCATATTGGGCAAGAATCAACGGCAACAGCAGCAAGGGATATTGGGCAAATGCGAAAGGCATAATGCACAACGCCGCAACCAATGATAAACTCCGTGCCGCTGGTTATCCTTGTCTGATGGACTACTATGTCAGATTGCACGTAAGATAAAGAACCGCCGTATGCGGAACCGCACGTATGGTGGTGTGAGAGGTCGGAAAACGAAAGTAGGAAGAAAACTACTTCGTTTTCCTCCTACTCGATTATAGGGTGTCGTAGAGTTGCCGGAAGGCTCCGACAGAGTTCCGCTTCACTCCATCCACCCTCCGGAACTTCGTTCCTCCGGGAGCCGCTCACGAGGCCGCGGC
>SAMEA104315420__coassemble_236_pt1 | contig 47460 bp, 41 predicted proteins | sample SAMEA104315420__metabat2_high_PE_035 | metagenome-assembled genome bin SAMEA104315420 (sample SAMEA104315420) | gut metagenome | biome: Monkey gut; feature: monkey-associated habitat; material: faeces | place: China | collected 2013 | reverse complement strand
TATCTGCCACTTTCCGTTTTCGGAGAGTGACAGGTGACACTGTTGGGTAACGTTTGTCCTCATTTTTGTTACCGAAGAAATTGCGGATGAGAGACTTGAAAAACAGAGTTCATGATATTCATTATATGACGTGCGAGCCTAAAGTGGACCGCTTTCGTGAAATTTGGTGTAAGTTATTGGAAATTAGATGCTATAAATTTTATTGCTATAGGCGTAAATAATCTTTTTTGAGCATCGCAGGGCAAAGAAACAGAAATTTCTGTTTCTTAATGAAAGTTTTTATGTTTTTGAATATGAGAGTGCGGGAAAGATGCTATATTGCGGTGAACCTGAATTTAGATTATATGGGCAGTCACAAACTCAATGAACTCTTGAAGGAGTACAGAAAACAACCTAAGTGGTATTACCACGTCATCTTCGACTCTATCGAAACAGGGCAGCTGTTCAACAGTGATGATGAATATGCCGACGGAATGAACAGCGTGGCCATCGGGCAATATGTCTGCGGACTGTCCGTCATCGTGTTCGTGCTGATGGCCAATCATTGCCATATTCTCGTTCATGGATCCGGAGAGGACATCGTCAAGTTTTTCTTGTTCGTCAAGGAAAGGATCAATCGGAAACTCAAAGAGGATGGTTTTCCTCCGCTTCCGATAGACTATGGGTTTAAGATGGTGAAAGTGAACGATGAGCGGCAATTGGTGGACACGATAATCTATATCGCGAGGAATCCGTTGAAGGCCAGGCCGGATCTCATGGCAAGTGGCTATATCTGGGGATCCGCGAATTTGATTTTCAGCGATGTGGACAGGCTATATGACAAGATTAAAGTAGCTGACATGTCATGCAGGGAAGCGATGAGGATATTCAGGACTAAAATCAGGCTTCCGGGGAATTACCTTTTTAATCGTCCTCGGGGATTCATTCTTCCGGAGTCCTATGTCCTTAATGGTAAGGCGGAGCGGATGCTTGTGAACTCGTGGAGGTTTAGTTCAGGGCTTGTGAGGAACTTTGACGCTTACCTTAAGATTGCCGAGGGTGTCGGTGAGATGATTATATTTTCGGAGAATGAGTTGAACGAGATTGTCAATCAGGTTCTTCGGGATCATTTCAAGGTGGACTCTGTCAAAGATTTGGGAGTTGATGATAAGTGCCGCTTGGCTTTGATCTTGAAAAGGAAGTACCGCGTTGACACAAAACGAATTGCCCGCAAGATCCATGTTGAGGTTGCGGTGCTCAATAAACTGTTTGAATAGTTCTCCTGACGCATTGCGCGGCACCCTTGGGCGGCGGAAAGGGGCGGAAGTGCTGCTGGGGAGTGTCGCGTGGCACCCTTGGGCAACGGAAAGGGGCGAAAGTGTCACCGGAGAGTGTCGCGTGGCACCCTTGGGCAGCGGAAAGGGGCGGAAGTGTCGCCGGAGAGTGTCGCACGGCACCCTTGGGCGGCGGAAAGGGGCGGAAGTGTCGCCGGAGAGTGTCGCGTGGCACCCTTGGGCGGCGGAAAGGGGCGGAAGTGTCGCCGGAGAGTGTCGCGCGGCACCCTTGGGCAACGGAAAGGGGCGGAAGTGTCGCCGGGGAGTGTCGCGCGGTCACTGAGCTTGCCGAAGTGGCCATATTTTCAGGGATGGTGGCCGTGATTCTTCGTCAGATGATGGCGAATCTGCCAAATTGTCATATTCGAGGGAATGGCATAACATTCGATAATACTCCTTGCGTCCGGCTTCGGGAACGATGAAGGCAAAAGAAAAACGCTGCACTTCGGATCTGGCTGGGCAAAAGAAAGAATGATGCCCAGATCCGGTGAACGGGGTCGGGCGAGAAACAAAAAGAATAACGAAAAACAAAAAAGAATAATAGGAGATTAAGAATATGGGAAAAATTATTGGTATCGACCTTGGAACCACGAATTCGTGCGTTGCGGTCATGGAAGGCAATCAGCCAACCGTCATAATCAACAACGAGGGTGAAAGAACCACCCCTTCAGTAGTCGCCTTTACCGATGGCGGTGAAAGAAAGATCGGTAACCCTGCAAAGCGTCAGGCCATCACGAACCCGCAGAACACAGTCTTCTCCATCAAGAGATTCATGGGTGAGACTTACGAACAGGTTCAGAAGGAGATCGCCAGAGTGCCTTACAAGGTTGTCAGAGGTGAGAACAACACTCCGCGTGTTGACATCAACGGCAAGCTCTATTCACCTCAGGAGATTTCAGCGATGATTCTCCAGAAGATGAAGAAGACCGCCGAGGACTACCTCCGTCAGGAAGTCACCGAGGCTGTCATCACAGTTCCGGCCTACTTCTCAGACTCACAGCGTCAGGCCACAAAGGAGGCCGGCAAGATCGCCGGACTCGATGTCAAGAGAATCATCAACGAGCCTACGGCCGCAGCCCTGGCTTACGGTCTTGACAAGAAGAACAAGGACATGAAGGTCGCTGTGTATGACCTTGGTGGTGGTACATTCGATATTTCCATCCTTGAGCTTGGTGGCGGAGTCTTCGAGGTTAAGTCAACCAACGGTGACACACACCTTGGAGGTGACGACTTCGATCAGGAGATCATCAACTGGCTCGCCCAGGAGTTTGCCAACGAGAACGGCGGAATCGACCTGAAGAAAGACCCTATGGCCCTTCAGAGATTGAAGGAAGCCGCCGAGAAGGCCAAGATCGAGCTGTCCAACCAGACATCGACCGAGATCAACCTGCCTTACATCATGCCGGTTGACGGAATTCCTAAGCACCTTGTAAAGACTCTTACCAGAGCCAAGTTCGAGCAGCTTTGCGACAACCTCTTCCAGAGGTCTATCGAGCCTTGCCGTCAGGCACTCAAGGACGCCGGTCTGAACGCTTCCGATATTGATGAGGTTCTTCTCGTGGGTGGTTCAACACGTATCCCTAAGGTACAGGAACTTGTCAAGGAGTTCTTCGGCAAGGAGCCTAACAGGAGTGTCAACCCAGACGAGGTTGTGGCCATCGGCGCGTCAATCCAGGGCGGTGTGCTCGCAGGTGATGTGAAGGATGTGCTTCTGCTTGATGTCACTCCGCTGTCACTCGGTATCGAGACCCTCGGTGGTGTGATGACAAAGCTCATCGAGTCCAACACGACCATCCCTACCCACAAGTCTCAGGTGTTCTCCACCGCGGCTGACAACCAGCCTTCTGTAGAGATCCACGTGCTTCAGGGTGAGCGTCCTATGGCGAAGGACAACAAGGAGATCGGTCTCTTCCATCTGGACGGAATAGCTCCGGCTCCGAGGGGAATACCTCAGATCGAGGTTACCTTCGACATCGACGCCAACGGTATCCTGAACGTGTCCGCCAAGGACAAGGCTACCGGCAAGGAACAGAACATCAGAATCGAGGCTTCATCAGGTCTGTCTGACGACGAGATACAGAGGATGCGTGACGAGGCGAAGGCCAACGAGGCCGCCGACAAGGAGGCCAAGGAGAAGGTTGACAAGATCAACAACGCCGACGCTCTCTGTTTCCAGTCCGACAAGAACCTGAAGGACTACGGCGACAAGATTCCTGCTGACAAGAAGTCAGCCATCGAGTCAGCCCTCGGCTCCCTCAAGGAGGCTGTCAAGAATCAGAACATCTCTGACATCGACCGCTACACCGAGGAACTCACGAAGGCTTGGAACGCCGCCTCAGAGGACATGAACCGCGCCGCCCAGGCCGGTGCCCAGCAGGGACCTCAGAACCCTTACGGCCCGCAGGCCGGTCCACAGGGTCCACAGAACGGCCCGGACGATCAAGGTCCTGACGAGCAGTAATAATGAATATGTCCGCTCATCAAATGGGGCGGATGACGATAAAGAAAGAGGAACGACCGAAAGGCCGCTCCTCTTTTTTGTTGGAATGTCGCTTCGACAGGCTCAGCGGCACGAAACCTACTTCCCCATCTTGGACAACAACTTCTTAGGGTAGTTGGTGCAGATGGCTTTCATCTTAGACGCATAGGCGATGTAGTAATCCATCGTGACATCGTCATCGGCGTTGAACACGCTCACGTCTACACCGGCCTTGTTGAACTCCTCGATCGTGAGGTTCCCTCCACCCTGCTTCATGAACTCGGTGGAAAGGTTCGCCCATTTGTAGCCCCTCTGGGTGTACTCTGAGGCGGACTTGTTGGCCATCCAGCCGATGTTCGAGCCAACCGCGGTGGCGTATGAATATGACGATGCCATCACGGTTGCGTTGGACGTGCAGATGAACTCAACGAAATTCTGTGCTTTCTTCTTCTTGATGATCTCGCAAGCCTTGCGGCAGGCGTTGATCGGATACGCCGACATTCCGCTGATGTTCTTGATGTCCAGCCAGAGCCTTGTGCAGCTTCCTGCCTTCATGACTTCGTCCAGAAACATCTCCAGATCAGGAACCGTCTCTCCGTTCGCCAGTTTTCCGGCCGCCCTGATCTGTTCCAAGGTGGCTTCCCATGGATGCAGTCCGTTGATCCTGTAGTCGCCGTCAGCATGGGCGACGACTACTTTGTCATCTTTTGTCCAGTAGATGTCACACTCTGAAGCGTAACATTTAAGGCTCATCGCATATTGCAACGAGGCGATGGAATTGTCGGGAAACGCTATGCCGGCTTCCGATGCTCCACCCCTGTGGGCTACGACGATATTGCCGCAGTCAGCAGGCTTGTCAGCGACCTCACCGGGCGTCTCACCCGGATCGTCAGGCCACACAGGCCCTGGATCCGGTTCGTCCTTGCTACATGATGACAGGCACAGGAGACTTGCCGCAAGAAATGACCAAATCAGTTTTATTGATTTAATTCTCATATTCTTGATCTTTGATTATTTGTAGTTCTTGACACAGCGGAACGGCATGATGGCCTGGCCGTTGTCGATGTTTGTCATCTCGGCATAGGTCACAGTGTTGTCCAGGATCACATTGATTCTGTAAAGAGCCTTGTCCGAGAAGAACAGAGGTACCCACACTTGTGCCCTGACACCGTAGCACTGGTAGCCCTGGGTCATGTAGCGCCAACCGAGCGGGAAGTACTCGAATCCGAACTCGTCGGCTCCGTCTGACACCGCCGCTGACCACCAGGTCTTGTTCCTGAGCCATGCGGCGAGGTTGCCGATGCCTCTTGGTGAGACCGGATTGTTGTTGACGGCTGTGCCCGAGGCTGTTGTGAACTGTTTGTAGGTGATCTGATCCTCCCTCAGAGGATAAGAGTGTCCGGCTGACGCCTTGCTTGCGGCGTATGCCAGGTCAAGCCAGTCGGAGGCGTTGGCGATGTGCCAACCGTAAGGACATATTCCTTGAATCTGCATCTTGAGGGTCGGGTGGTTCTTCTCGTCGGTGGTGTTGTCGCCGCTGAATGTGTCCGCCGACTTGTTGTTGAGGTACTCGATCGTGTAGTTGTCTCCTACCGCGTCGGTGATCTCGCTGCCGGCGGTCCATCCCTTAGGCACCACCTCTTTACGGGCGAAGCCGATGCCGTTGGTCGGGACGCCTGTCACGATTTCGGAGAACGCATAGATTCGGCCGCGCTCATCGCTTCCTTCGAGTTGTCCTCCTATCTCGGTGCATTCGTAGGCCATGTTCAGTTTCGGATCATCCCAGGATGAAGGGAATGCGCTCGCACCGTAACCACCTGTGCCTTTCGCTCCGACACCTGTAGCGGACGGAATCATAGGAGAGCCGAGTCTCGGCTTGATGTCGCCACCGTTCCAACGCATGTTCTCGACCATCCAGACCTTCATGGAACCGTCTCTGGCAATGAAGGCCTTTGTCTTGTACTTGGACACTTCGGAGTCCGGCATGCTGTTCAGCGTTGATATTCTGCTCCAATTCCATGTCTTCTCGTTGAAGTTCACCACCAGGGAGCGCAGACCGTCCACATCGATTTCCGGGCCCTCCGGCATAGCGGACGCGGCGGATTCGATCGTGGTGACAGAACCATCCTTCGCAAGCGCGTAGCAAGGGTATGACAGCACACGTGAATCCTGATTGAACATCACGGTGTTGGCCCCAGCCTTTGCGTTCATGAAGTAGGCTTTGACGCTGTAGATGTCCTCGCTTTCCTTTGTCATCTGCAAGGCCTTGTCGATCTCAAGGCCGGCGGCCGATGAACCGTACATGAAGTAATATATGTCTGCCGCGAGCTGTGTCACAGGCACATCCACGGATGCCATGCTGGTCTCTGCCGAACCTACGGTGATGTGGAGCACGGCCTTGCGGACATTGACATGGTCGTTCCATCCGGAAGCGATCAATTTGACGGAGCCAGCTTCGGTGGCCTCGCAGGACAGCCAGTCCTTGCTCTCACCTTCGTAGTCCACGGTGAATGAATATGCGTCCCCCATGTTGGTCGTGTAGCTGATTGTCTGCTCACCTCCTTCGGCGAAGAACTCAACATCTTTCGTGTCAGTGGACACGGCGGCGTCAGCCTTCTCGCCTTTCTGGGTGAACTCGAAAGCGCGCTCGGTTCCGTCGGCTGCCTTGATTGTCAACGAGAATGACCTCTTATATTCAGGATTGGCCTTCATCTTGACCATCAATCCTTTCCCTGTGTAGGTCCTGGAATCACCTTCGTAAGTTCCGATGAAGTCCTCGGAGACATCCGTGACACTCACCTCGGCGCATTGCTTCGGATCATCAAGGGAATAGTCCCAACCGATGCCGTTGATCTTGTCGCCTTGCACGATTGTGACGATGGCGCGGTAAGCGTCCTCGCCGTCCTCGGTGTTACCGCTGGCGGTGAACACAGGAATATCCTTGGACAGCGCGATTCTTGTGGCGGAATCTATCTCGGACGGGTCTGTCTTTTCCGCGCAACCTGACAACGCGAGCATTGAAAGAGCGGCGGCGTACATGAATATATTCTTGAATCTCATGATAATAGTCATTTAAGTAAGATCATTAGTCCCATCCTTCCGTCTGGGTCAGTTTATGGTTCTTGTTCCTTGCGGACTTGGAGATAGGCCAGAGCAGGATGTTCGGATTCTTCTGCTTCTTGGCGAGCAGCTCCGGGTTGTAGTCCCAGATCTTGTCCAGACGGATGAGCGGCCACCAGATGACGCCTTCGGCAGGGAACTCGAGGAAATATTCATTGACAAGTGCCTCCAGGACGGCGTCCCTTGTGGCGGTCTTGTAGAAGTCCTCGATTCCGTAGGCCCTTTTAGCGATGATGTTCAGAGAGGCCAGAGCTCCGGCATAGTCCTTCTTGTAGTACTTCAGTTCCGCGTCCATCATCACAGCGTAGGCGTAGCGGTAGTAAAGAAGGTCGCAGTCGTTGATCACGGGCTGCTTTGACATGTCTCCGAGGAACTTGTTCGGCCAGGTAAGGGTCTGTCCCGAGGCACCGTAGGCCCCTTCGCCGAGGTTGCATTCCACTCTGGAGTCGTTGTGGTCGGCCTTGCTCTTGTTCAGCACATCGATGAACTCCTGCGAGTAGCACCACCACTGTGTTGAGCTCACCGGTACCGGTTTGTTCCTGTACTGCGCGGCTATGAGGTTAGTCGGGTGGTAGAAATAGCTGTAGTAACCGCCGGTGATCTTCTCCTTCTGGTCGTTCAGGAGGGCGAAGACAACCTCAGAGTTGCATTTGTGATCGCGGCTGAACACCTCTGAATATTTTGGAAGAAGCTTTCCTGAGGAGATCCCGATCGCTGACAGAGCCTCCGCGGCAAGGTTCAGGTACGAATCCCCACCGTCCTGTGTCGTGTACATCCAAAGCCCGTACTCGGCTTTAAGCATGTTCACAGCGTCGGCTGTGGCGAAGTATTTGTCTCCTCCGAGGTAGGCGGAGTTTGCCACCGCTGTCTCGATGTCCCTGCCGATCTGGGCATAGACATCAGCCTTAGGGGCGCGCTCCGGGTAGGTCTCCGGCTGGTTCACGGACTCGATAGGCACGAGGTTCAGCGGAACGTCTCCCCACAGTCTGGCTGCCCAGAAGTAGCAATATGCCCTTGCGAACGCAGCCTGGCCGATCGCGAATCCTTTCTCGGATTCGGTCATGTCAACCTTGTCGGCGTACTTGAGCACGGCATTGGCCTGGTCGATGGTGGTGTAAAGTCCTGACCAAGCGGTCGATCTCGTGGAGGCGTTCATCGTGCTGGTGCGCACGGAGATCATGTCGTTGTCCTGAACCCTGGATTCAAGGCTTGGACCCCACATATAGTTGCCGACACGTGCCTCGCCCCAGTAGAAGACGTTGATGTAGCCGTCAACGAAATTGGAACGCATGCGCTCGTAGATCCCGTAGGTGGACTGGATGACATCTGTTGATGTCGTCCACATGTTGCTGGCGGACAGCTTGTTGTCCTGCATCACATCAAGATCCCCGTTGCAGGACATCATCGATGTGGCGGCCGAGATCATCAGAATATATTTCAGAATGCTCTTGTGTTTCATAATTAGAAGGTAATCTTGACATTGAACAATATCTTTCTCGCCGCCGGAGCGATGCTTGAGTTGGCGGACGCACCGGTGGACACAGATGAGTACATCGAGTCTCCCGATCCGGTTCCCATGCCGGTCTCAGGGCTGATCGAGCCGGAAACACCTGTCCAGTAGTAAAGCGTGTTGCCGGTGATCCCGACAGTCAACTTCTTGATCCACATATTCTTGACCCATCTCTCCGGGAAGTCGTAGTAGAGGGAGACATCGCGCAGACACAGGTAGTCGGCTTTCTCGACGTTGAAGTCGGAGGCGCGGGAGAAGTTCCTGTTGCCATAGTCAGGGTCGTTCGGGAAGAATCTCGCGTACTTGGCGTTGTCGTCTCCTGGGTAGCGCCAGCAATCATAGACCATCTTGTCCAGATTGGAGTTGCAGTTGCCCAAAGTGCTCTGGAAGAAACGTGATTTCATGTAGTTGTAGATCGAATGACCGAGGGCGTAGTCAAGGTAGAACGAGAATGACAGGTTCTTGTACTTGAATGTGTTCATGATTCCGCCGATTGAGTGAGGCATCACGTTTCCGAGGTGGTACATGTCCTCCTGGTCGATCTGCTCCCTGCCGTCGGCCGTCTTCTTGGAGCCAGGACGGTTGCACCACTCGTAGTCACCGGCGTCCTTGCGTCCCTGGATGGACAGGCCGTCGGACCTGCGGTAGCCGTGCGACTGGCTGTCGTACAATGCGGCCGCGGCCTCGGCGTCATTCTGGAGAATATGTGAGATCTTATAGCCCCAGATGCGTCCGAGAGGCTCTCCGACAGCCGTGCCGCCGAAGCGCTCGCCGCTCTCTGACATGGTGTAGCCACCGATTCTCCAGGCGTCCTTGCCGTTGAGGTCGGTGTACTTGTACTCGTCCGGAAGCGACAGCACCTTGTTCTTGTTGAATGAATATGTAAGTCCGGTGCTCCAAGTGAAATTCTTGGTCTGGATGTTGACAGAGTTCAGTTCGATCTCGAATCCGTAGAACCTTGCGCTTCCGACGTTCGCCTTCACGGAGCCGAGGGATCCTGTGTCTGGAAGGGTGATGCTGAAGAGCATGTCGTCCGTCCTCTTGTTGTAGTAGTCCATCACGAGACGGAGACGGTCGTTGAAGAATCCGAGGTCAAGACCAAGGTCCAACTGGGTTGTGGTCTCCCATTTCATGTCTTTGTTCTGCATCGTGGAAGGCAGAAGGGTTGACTGCCCGCCATACAGAGACGAAGAGAACGCTCCGTAGGTGTCGTAGAGCCCGATTCCGTTGTTACCGGTCTGGCCGTAGGACGCGCGGAACTTGAATGTGTTCATCACGCTTTTGTCCACATCCCAGTACGGCTCCTCGGAGATGATCCATGCCAGCGATCCGGCCGGGAAGAATCCCCATCTGTTGCCCTCGGCGAACTTGGAGGAACCATCAGTCCTGAACGTGGCCGAGAGAATGTACCTGTTGTCGTAGTTGTAGTTGACACGTCCGAAGTACGAGATGAGCACTTGCTTGGTGTCCTGGTTGGAGGCCGTGAAGTTGACTCCGGAATCCAGGATCGGAACCTTGTCGGAGACTGAGCCGGTGGAGTTGGCGGTAAGATACCAGTACCTCCATGACATATAGTCGTAGCCGGCGGTGGCGCTGATGTTATGCTTGCCGAACTCCTTGTCGTAGCTCAGGTAGGCGGTGAAGGAATCCTTCAGCGTCTCTGTCCTGGTCTCTGTTGTGGAACGGTCCGTGGAGATGTAGTTCATCGTGTTGCCGACCTGGCCGTAGGCGTAGTAGCTTCCACGGTAATTGTCGTCGAACACGGCGTACTGGGCTGTGGCCTTGAGGCCGTCGAAAATGCTCCACACGAGCTTGAAGTTGCCACCGAAGCGGTTCTGGGCCATCTCCCTGTCGTAGAAAGCATCGTAGAATGACGCTGACTGCTGGTTCTTGTTGCTTCCGCCTGTCACCCATCTTCCGTCCTCGTAGAACTCCTTGTTCACAGGGCTCATCATGAGGCCTCGTCCGATGGCGTTGAAATAGTTGCCGGTCAGCGGGTTCTTCACTGACCTTGAGAAGTCGAAAGTCGTTGACGCCTCCAGGTTCCTGGTGATGTTGAAGGACGTGTTGCCGTGCATAGTGAACAACTTGTAGCCGCTCATGGCCACCATGCCGTCATCCTGAAGGTAACTTACCGAGGCGGCGTACTTCATGTTTTGTGAACCGCCGTTCACTCCGACATATTCCTTGTGCCATAGCGCGTTGGTGAACCACTGGCTCTGCCAGTCGGTGTCGGTGAAGGTCAGCACCTTCTTCGGATTGATCGGGTCGTACATCCACTGCCAGCCGGACTGCAGCTCCTCGCCTTTCTCCATGTATCTGGTTGTGTAGATGTCCGTGCTCTTGTTGCCTGTTCCCGCGGCGTTGGCTCCGTCCAGAATCAACTGGCCGTTAGGGCCTTGCGCGATCGCGGGACGGACAAATGACAGGAACTCCTTGGCGTTCATCAGATCCCATCCGCGGGAAGGGGAGGACCAGCCGACCTGCGCGTCGAAAGTGATCCGTGGCTTCTCCCATGAATTGCCTTTCCTGGTCGTCACGAGAATCACACCATTGGAGGCGCGGGCTCCGTAGATGCCGGCCGAGGCTGCGTCCTTCAAGACCTCGATGGACTCTATGTCGTTAGGGTTGAGGTCGTCCATGTCCCTGGTCACGCCGTCCACGATGACGATAGGGTCGTTGCTCAAGGTGATCGAGGAACCTCCACGGATCAGAAAGCGTGGCGCATTACCTGAGACCGTGTTGTTCGTGGCCACCCTGAGGCCGGTCACCTTTCCTTTGAGAGCGTCGCCGACGGAGGAGACAGGTGCGGCGTAGATGCTGTTGCCGTCCACCTTGGAGATGGCTGTGGTCAAGGTTTTTCTGGATTGGGTACCGTAGCCGACGACCACGACGTCATCCAGCACGTTGGCGTCCTCGGAGATCATCACATCGATCACCCCGCGTCCGTTGACCTTCTCATCGTGATTCTTGAAACCGATGAATGAATATTCCAGGACATCGTCGGCGTTGACTTCGATGGAGTACTTTCCGTCAAGGTTGGTGTTCGTGCCGATCGTCGTGCCTTTGACGAGGACACCGGCTCCGGCCAACGGCTCTCCCGAAGAATCCTTCACCGTTCCTGTCACCTTGATGACATTTCCCTGTTTGGCCGCCGGCTGCTCGTAGGTCAGCACGACCGTGCTGTTTGTCATCTTGTAGCGGAATCCGGACACCTGATGTCCGAAAACGTCATCCAGGATGGACGCCAGAGACTCGTTCCTGGCGTTGATGCTGATGTCTCCCATCTCTTTCCGAGCCAAGGCTGACTCGTAGGAGAACAGGATTCCAGTCTTCTTCGTGAACTCTTCGGTGAAGGACTTCACAGTGGCGGACTTTACCGTCAGACTGAAACTGTAGGTCTTCCCGGTGTTTGTCTGGGCCGCCGAACCCGGCGCGAGGCCGAAGAACGTGGCCAGAACCACCGCAAGGACACCCAGTCTTAAATAGATTGATTGTCTCATGTTTTTGAGTAGTTATTATGTTTGGTACTTAGTCTTTATCCAAAGTCTTTCCGATGACCTTCAGGCGCACTCCTGTCAGTTCCTCGACCGCCTCCATGAGTTCGCCGGCGTCATCGGTGCGTTTGTAGTTGAGGTTGTATTTCTTCGTGGTGTCCACCGGTGACAAGGCCTGGACCTTGATTCCGTACATCCGCTCGATGTGCGAGATGATTCCGTCGATCGACACTTGCTGGAGCGTCACCTTGTTGTAATGCTGCACGATGTAAGGTTCGGCCGCCATAGGGGTGACCTCGATGTCTCCGGTCTTGGCGTCGAACTCGGCCATCTGATCCGGGGACAGCCTCACAAGTCCTACACCTTCAGGACTTTGCAGCCTGACGGATCCCCTTTCAAGAAGTACCGACACTTTGCCGGCCTCGCTGTCCGACTTGACGCAGAACGCGGTTCCAAGCACCTTCACTTCAATTCCCCGCGCCTTTACGACAAAAGGATGGAGCGTGTCCCTGTGGACATCGAAATAGGCCTCGCCGGTCAGTTTCACGATCCGTTCGGACCGGTCCTTGGTGGAACCGTACAGGATCGACGAGTTCCTGCTCAGCCAGACCTTCGTGCTGTCATCCAGCATCATGGCCGACACGTCGTCGGAGATATTCGTGAATGCGGAATATTCCCGAAAGTAATCCGCGTCCGTCCGAAAGTGGCGGTAGGTGCCGGCTCCGATGACGAGCGCGGCGGCCACGGAAGCGGCTGCGAGCCAGGTCGCCTTGCGCCTCCGGCCTCTCCCTGATTGAACGGTGAATATCCCTCCGCTCTCCTCCGCGTCTATCCTTGCGTTGAGGCGGGACAGCATCTTGTCTGTGGTGTCGTCCCCGCCCAAGGCCGACGAGGCGTTGCGCATCGCTGACAAAGCGGCGAAATCCTCCCGGTTGGACTGACTTGCCTCCAGCCACTCGACGAGGGCGGATTTCTCGTCGTCGGTCGCGGTTCCGCTGAGATAGCGGTGCACGAGCCTGAGTATCTCTTCTGGAATTTCCATTTTCTGATCGCATTAGAAGCTGTTTTGAATTGTTTGTTTGAAGGTTTGAGAGTGAAAAACTTCAGTTTCGACCGCTTCTTCCAAGGAAGATAGCGGTGCTATCTGACTGAAGAAGCGGGAAGAAAATGAAGATTTTTCACCTCAAAGAACATTTCAAACAATTCAAAACAGCTTCTTAATTATGTCTGTCAATTATTATACACACTTTATGAAGAAATCACCTAATGAAAACGTGATTATTTTCCGCAAAGGCATTTTTTGTCCTTGTCGAGACTTATGATTCGATTTTATTGACTATTTTTGCGCTCACCAAGGCTTTTTATGAACCGTACAGAATTAATAACCGGAATACAGAATGGCGACAGAGAGGCTTTCAACGACTTCTGCAAGGAAGAGTTGCCTGTGCTGATGTCGTATGCCAGGATCTTCCTGCCGGAGGAGTGGGCGGATGACGCTGTGCAGGATGTGCTGTTCTCGTTCTGGAAAAACCGTGAGAGACTGTCGGAAGGGACTTCGGCTAGGGGGTATCTTATGAAATCTGTCTATAACAGGGCGATGAACTATCTTAGGAAAGAGAATCTGTCGCGCCAGTACAAGGAATGGAATGATGCCCGGATCGCGGTTCTCTGCCTTGAGGGTGGTGATCCCGAGCGCAATCCAGTCATAAGGAACCTGTTCGACAAGGACTTGAGGAAGAATCTCGAGGATGCCATCACCAGCCTGCCGCCCAAGTGCCGCGAGGTCTTCATGATGAGCTACATCGAAAACCTTCCGAACAAGGACATCAGCGCGAGGCTCGGGATCTCCCTCAGCACCGTTGAGAACCACATATATTCCGCGTTGAAGCAGCTTAGGGTGGCGTTGGCCAAGGACAAAGCCTTCCTGCTGTTCACCCTTCTGCCTTATCTGGGCGACCTTCTGGGCGGAATGCCGGACTGAAATCAAATCATCAAATTTTTATGAATATGAAAGGATATATTCTTTTGGCGTCATTGCTGCTTCCTGCGGCGCTGATGGCGCAGCCGGCGACCTCCGGACAGTACACTTACACAGGAGCGCCCGTTAACCTTACCGAGCACACGTTCAAGTGCGATCATCTGCTCAAGCTTCAGGGCACCGACAAGGAGGCTTACCAGGGGATGGACATCTGGGGAGACTACATCTTCAGCTGCCAGAACTCCGGTTGGCTGACCGTCTATAAGATTGACGGAGAGAAGATCACCAAAGAGTGCAAGCCGTTCAAGCTTGCCAGCTACGACAAGGTGAACCATGCCAATGTCGCCACTTTCGGCCGCACGTTCTATGACAAGGAAGACCGTTTCCCGCTTCTGTACGTCAGCCAGTGCAACAGGAATCCGATCAACGGACGCAAGGACGTGCTTTACGTCGAGCGTGTAGCCAATGATCTCAAGTCATCCGAACTGGTCCAGACGATCTACTTCAAGGACACCGACCATCTTTTTGGCTACGCCCTTCAGTGGGTCATCGATCCGGACAACAATTACCTTTACGGTTACGGCAACACAGTTGACAACACCAACGCCCTGAACCGTCACCGCATCGTGAAGTTCCGCATCCCGAAACTGAACGAGTCCACGGACGGCCTCGTGACCCTGACAAAGGATGATTTGTTGGAGAATTATCTGATCGAGGACACCTACCAGACTCATTTCAATCCGATCGGCCAGGGCCTTTTCATCAAGAACGGCCAGCTTTTCATGCCTACCGGTTTCGGCAAGGAGAAGCAGCCTTCGATCCTCTACGTCTGGAATCTGAACACCCGCACCATGCAGAATGTCATCGATTTGACGAAAGCCACCTTCGGTGAGCTCGAGGACTGCGCCTACTACAAGGGCGACCTCTACATCCAGGCCCAGGGCGATCTGTTCAGGCTCACTTTCTGATTCCCTACGCTTCGGGTGCTGTAGAAGCGCGAATCACAATGAATCCCGCTCGTGGAAGGACATCTGCCTCTCTGCAAGCGGGATTCTTGAATATACTCGCTCGTGGCGTCTGTCAACGTTTCCCTTTGAAGAAGTCGGTCATCAGGGCGGAGCACTCCTCGGCGAGGACTCCGGCCTGAACCTGTGTCTTGGGGTGGAGCAGGGAAGGGGAGTACAATGAATATCCCCGCTTGGGATCGAGTGCTCCATAGACTATGCGGCCGATCTGTGCCCAGTTCAGCGCGCTGGAGCACATGTTGCACGGCTCCACGGTGACGTACAGTGTGCAGTCATTCAGATATTTACCGCCGACGGCTTCTGTGGCGGCGGTGATGGCGATCATCTCGGCGTGCGCCGTGGGGTCATGGAGCCTTTCGGTCATGTTGTGGCCCCGGGCTATGATCCTGCCACGGCATACTATCACCGCCCCGATGGGGATCTCGTCCTCCTCAAAGGCCAGCTGAGCTTCCTTGAGGGCTTCCGTCATGTATTTCTCGTCGATGTCCATAATGAATAAGCTCAACAAAAAAGACAGGCCTGATAGACCTGTCTCTAAACGTCGTCAGACTGACTTGACTACCACCTGTCCTCAGATGATACTGTCAGCTTCTTGCGTCCGTGGCGGCGACGGGAAGCGAGTACGCGGCGACCGTTGGCGGTGGCCATTCTCTCACGGAATCCGTGCTTGTTCACGCGCTTGCGTCTGGATGGTTGAAATGTCCTTTTCATATCTACTAATTTTTTATATATTCCAAAACGGACTGCAAATTTAATCCTTTTGCCCGTAATTTCAAAATATTTTTGTATCTTGGATTCATAAGCTGTTTTTCAATGGAAAAATTAATTGTCAGCAACGACACTTTCTTCGAGGAGGTCATCGCCTTGCTGCGGGAAGGAAAGAAGGTCACGGTCCCCGCGAAAGGGGAGAGCATGTTTCCGTTCATAGTCGGCGGAGTTGACTCGGTGGTTCTTGAGGGGGTCGATGGAGGATCGCCGGCGGGAACCGTCCTGAGGACAGCCAATGTCGGAGATGTCGTCCTTTTCCGCGCCGATGGCCGGTTCATCCTTCACAGGATCATCTACAAGGATAACGATAAGGCTCTTTGCGAGATTCAGGGCGACGGGATCCTCCGGGCTAAGGATCTGTGCGACTGCGATCAGATCGATGGTCGTGTTATCACAGTTCTGAAAGGAGGTGTCACCCCCGTGGACGTGGATTCTCCGTCATATCGCCGGAAAGTCTGGCTTTGGATGAACACCGTGCTTATCCGGCGGATCCTTCTCGTGAGCTGCCTCATCCTCCGCATGTAGCTTTTGCTGAGCAGCAAGGCGACCGGCATTATGAATATCAGCACCGCGGCCAGCCGGACATCCATTCTGGTGAGGAAGTACAACGCTCCGAGAAGCTGGCTTGCCGTCACCATGATCACCGGCACACCTCCGCACAGGATTCCCGAGACCGTCGTCACGTCATCGATCATCCTGTTGAGTATGTCTCCGGAATGTTGCGATTGATGGCCGTCCCACCGGCTCCTCATCAGATGTCCGAAAAGGTCATGCCGCATCTGGTTCGTAAGCCTCGCCTCTGTCTTCCGGCTCAGCCTTCCGCCGGCCAGTGACAGAACCATCCTGAGAACCATGCAGCCAATCATCAAAGCGATGAGGACACCCAGTCTCCCATCGCTCTGCCCCGTGACATTGTCAATGATTTCCTTGCAGATCCAGACACTGCCCAACGAGACCGCGACTCGTGCCATCCCGATCAGCCCCGCGCACAAGATATGCGGCCGGAACTTCCCCGAGACCCTCCAAAGCCACGCTATTCCATCCTTGACCTGCATGAATATAAAAGGTTAAGTTTCGGGGCTAGTCACGAGCGAAGCGCGTTCTCTTGGAACGTGTGGTTGCTTATTTGCTTGGCTCGTAGTTCCGCACATGTCTGAATGTGCCTTATTTTCTGAAGTTATTGTCGATGATAGCCTGAGGCAGGAGGTCTCCATAGACCTCGTAGCGGCCAGACTTGAAGTTGCCGACCCAGTCCATCATAACCATGCCCGTGGAGGCGCACTCCCCGTTGATCAAACGACGGTAAACGGTCGGATTGTTGTTCGCCGCGTTCTCACGGTAAGTGTTGTCCGTCGAGAGAATGCCTGTGTAGCCGGACGTGTGGTTGATGGTCCAGGCGTTCTCGGAGGCATTGTCCGCCGCCCAGTCCATAAAGTCGCTCACCGCCTTAACCTTTACCTCCGGCTTCTCGACGTGGTAGTAATCCTGCACTCCAAGCACACCAGTCGCCACACGGCTCGTGATTCTGGCGCTGGTGGTGCCTTCCTCCGCGAAGCTCCATCCTGAGATGTAACCGCCGGTTATCGGTTGGTCGGCGTAAGCGTCACGGGACAGGATCAGAATCTTGCCACGGAGGTCGCCCACGGTAAGATCAGGACGATAGTCGATTCGGAATCTGGACGGGAATGTCTCCTCGCTGCCAAGGAATTCCGTCATCAAAGAGTTCCACACCGAGCGGTCATTGTAGGCCGGGCTGCCGTTCTCGAACTGCATGATGACCACGGCGAACTCAGAAGGATTCGAGTCGATCTTGTTCATGAGCGTCTGGACAGCTTTTTTGAAAGAAGTCTTTGTCGGAATGAACCCGTGGTAAACGTGAAGTTCGTTCTTGTACTTGAACGCCCTGACCCGAACCTTGCGGTAGCCGGGACGGAAGTCAAACGCCCTGATTCCCAGGTCCCACTGCGCCGCCAGCCCCAGACTCTGCGTCCTGCCGATGGAAAAAGCAGTGCCGTCACCAGTCACCGCGTCGTGAGTCCCTGGAATGGAAAGCCGCGCGAACGGAGTCGAGTCATCCAGCCCAGCCATCCACGCCCCGTTGGAAGCGTTGGCTCTTGTGGCAGGTTCATCCTCGATCACAGCCTCCCGCTGCTCCGCCAGCAGCGCCTCTTCAGTCTCCATTTTCTCGCTGCAAGCCGCGAACAGCGCCGACACGCAAACAGCGGCGGCCAAGAAAGATCTTTTCATCATTGTTTTCAAACTATTTTATGAATATAATATTTACCCCTTTGGTGAGTCTTACTCTCCTCACGTGCGTGAATCTCACCGTTTCGCGCACACGGCGACCCATTCAATGGTCGCCGCTGTCCTTTTTTCAGCAATATTCAAGAGCGCCCCTCTTTTTTGCGGTCAATCTTAATAATTGAAGGATTGCAGTTTGTTAAGGATCGGTGAGGATAGGCCTTGGGTCTTGGCGGCGCGCGGACCGATGATGTCAAAGACTATGATTTCGTTCTCACCTTCGTTCAGCCAGCAACCTGGCATGTAGAGGGTCTGCTGAGGGCCGATCTCCCAGATCCGGCCTATTCCGCAGCCGTTGACATAGACAAGACCCTTGCCCCATGAAGTGAAATCAAGGAAAGTGTCAGTCGGTTTGCCGGTGACGGTGAATATGGCTTTGTAGCAACCGGCAGGCAGACGGCTGTCTGTCGAAGCCGAACTGTTGGCCAGTGTCTGGTAGTTCATCGACTTGTAGAAATCATATTCGTCCGGGAACTTGTAGGTTTCCCAGTTCTGAAGAAGGTAGTTTTTAGCCCCCCATGTTGTTTTCAGATTCACATTCCCCAGGATCCCCTTGTAGTCGGTGATGGTTGTCCCGAAATTGACACGTCCCATCGCCTCCACGAGGATGTCAAGCCTGGCTCCTTTGTTGAGGACAGATTTGTCCATGCTGATGGAAGTCTCGCCTTTCCTTCGGTCGATCGTCCCGACAAGCTTATTGTCCACAAACACTCTCGCGTAGTCGTGTACTGTCAGATAAAGCTTATAACTATAAATCGAGCTCTTATCGATCTCCGGGAGCGTTGTCCTGTAGAGAACACTGCCATAGCCTTGATCCAGATCCTCCATTCTCATAGGATCTGAGCTGGAACCGACAGAGGCGGGAAGATTGTCCCACAGTGGAGAATATTCATTGAAAGTGATTTCCGAAAGCGTCCCGGAAGGAATGGTCTCCGGAATATCCGGCAGGGCCGCACCGTTGGTGTACTTGCTCAACGTGTTGCGGAGGGCAGTGTATTTTTCCGTTATCTGTCCGCTTTCGCTGATAGGCGCGTCGTAGTCGTAGGATGTGACATCTGGTTTATAGCTCTTGTCGTTAGCTCCAGCCCAATGACCCCAGTTTGTGCCTCCGTGAGTCATATAGAGGCTGAACGAGATTCCCTTGGACAGCATCTCGTCGATGCCGGAAGTCATTTCTTTGGCGGATCTCGTCTGGTGGGCCACGCCCCAGCTGTCATACCATCCGCTCCAGAACTCGCTGCACATGAGCGGACTGTTCGGCCTTACCTTTTTCAATTCGCTGAACTCTTTGTCGATGTTGGAACCGGTCCCGAAGTTCATTGTCCAAAGAAGGTCGTCAAGTCCGTTCTTTTTGAAATTGCTTGACCAGTCGCATTGGAACAGCTGTACCTCATTGCCATAGTATTTACGGAGAATGTCCCTGATTTTCCCGACATAGGTCTTGTTTTCTCCGTAGGAGCCATACTCGTTCTCCACCTGTATCATCAGTATCGGCCCGCCTTTCTGGATGGTCATCCCCTCAAGCTGGCCTGCCACCGCCTGCTCGAACTTGTCCACACGCTCAAGGAAGTAGTCATCGTTGTCGCGCAGTCTTATTCCGGATTGCTTCAGCAGCCACCACGGCAAACCACCCATGTCCCATTCGGCGCAGACATAAGGACCCGGCCTTAGGATCACGTACATTCCGTTCTTTTGGCAGAGCCTGCAGAACTCGGCGAGATCGTTTTGCCCGGAGAAGTCGAAGTTGTCCCGCGACTGCTCGTGGATGTTCCAGAAGACATAGAGACAGATGGTGTTCATCCCGAGAGCCTTGCAGAGTTGGATTCTGTTTTCCCAGTATGGGCGCGGGATTCTTGGGTAGTGCAGTTCGGCAGCCTTCACGATGAAAGGCTCTCCGTCAAGCAGGAAAGTCTTGTCTCCCGTAGTGAAGCTATGTCCGGTGCCAGGACCAGGATCTCCGTTGGCTGTGACGGTGATGTCCTTCAGTGTGTTCAAGTCCAGATTGATCTCGTAGAAGGCTCCGGCCTTGAAATCATTGAGAGCCTTCATCTCAAAACTTACAATATGCTTGTCGGTCATCAGCTGAACCTCTACGGGATCGCCGGCCTTGAGTCCCGGAAAGATGGAGGCATAGGCAGCGACGGAACCGCTGAGCGGCTTGCCGTTTCCAGCGGCATCCTTGAGGTTCAGCTTGAGTTCCGGACTCGTTTCTCCAGTCACCTCACTCAGGCCGGAAGACAGGTCTGTCAGATTCATAGTGAAGTTACCGGTCAAGGCTCCAGCCTTATCCCCTTTGGTCTTGAGTACTATTCCTTCAAGCTTTTCGGAACTGCTTAGCTGTCCTCCGAGACTGCTGTATCTAACATTGAAGCCGAGCAGCGACACCATTGGCTTGAACACGAACCTGTAGCCTGCCCTATCAGAGATGACGGTTCCACTTGCCTTGATGTCGTTCAATCCGATCGACTCCGGGCCGGTGTAGGTCTGTTCGGATGAAATTGTCACCTTGATGTCCGTTACATTATCCGCAGCCTCATCGTAAGGATAGTAGGCGTATTTTGGTGAGTCGCCTTCAATGACCTTCCCGCTGAAGGTTCCGGTAGAGACCGCGGATGTGAAAGTGCCGCTGAACGGCGAGTTGACGGTCTTGTTGCCGAAAACCCCGAGCTTGTCCTCGACAGACCAGAGTATGCCTTGTGACCCGTCGATGGTGGGATCAAGGTCAACTGCGGTTCTGGTCGGCAGAAGAGACTCTGACTCTCCGATGACTGTCACACTTTCAGTTGCGCTCCCGTCGCCGCTTATCTCTTTCTGAACGCAGGACGAGAGTGTGATGGCAGCGGCTGTCAAAACTGCGGCCGCGGACAATGAATACTTGAGCGATTTCATCTTATTTTGTTGTTTATCAATATGTTACCCTTAAAACGAAAAGCGCGCGGCAGAGCCATGATAATCATAGGTTCACCGTCGCGCTTTTTCTATTGCTTAAAGTTAGAGTAAGAGGTCTTTTGCAGACTTCTTTGTGGGCATGTGCCTATTGGCCAAGCCCGCTTCCTCCGTTGGAGAAGGAAGAGTCGTAGGTCTTGCTCGTCGTGCCTTGGGTGTCACGGACGCAGCGGAGTTTCATTACTGGCCCCAACCTGTCGGCAGCATAGTATGTGGTCAATCTGCTTGTACCATCCGCTGGATCCTTGTAGTAGATCATGTCCAGATTGTCCTTCTTTCTGTAGTACTTGCTTCGTCCGGCTGTGTAGGCTTCAAGATGATTCATCCAGTTGTTCATGAAGCTCAGCTCCTTCTCGTTAGGGATGCGCCATTGTCCGAGGTCGGACTTGTCGGATTCCTCCGAATAGTACTTACCGCAAAGATTCGAATTTCCAACCTCACCTACTGTAAACTCATCTTTATTGTTTAATATAACTCCGTCGGTATCGGTTATCGTAATTTCGGAAATCCCCATATATTTGTTTTGATCTTTTGTACTAATTATTCTGATGGATTTAATTTTAAATAGCTGTTGTTCAGCTGTGAAGTTAAGTGTGACTTCTTTCCCGTGAACACCACCAATTAATTTCCATTCACTATTTCCATCTTGTAGTACTTCAAGATTATTGTTTTGTGGATAAGCGTCGCTTAACAGATATCTCTCGTTCGATTCTATTCTTATCTTTCTGATGTTCACCGGAGTGGAGAATGTAACTTGAACGAATCTGCCATTATATTGATAATTATTACCAGGTTTCCATCCAGATTCGGTATCACCATCAACGATTTTGCCTAAATTGCTTTCATCTTTTGTATATCCGGACATTGTACAAGTCAAGCGTATGAAATCACTCTTCTTGAGAATGCCATTCGCCACCTGAAACGCCGTAGGCACCTTGTCAGCGGTTGCATTCCTGTAGTGTGCCGAGTACTCACCATTCTGTGAACCCGCGTCCCTTGTGCTTTTCGAGTCAATATTGTGGATGGAAATCACCCTTGTAGCGGCATCATAGCTGGAGATCGGCGAGGTTGTCCCCGAGTAGTTCTTTAGGGATCTCACACATCTGACTTTGAGCGGCGCCCCATAGGTGCTGTTGTAGTTATTGTCAGTCTGCTGCTCCCCGAATGTGGCTCCCTCGTCGGCCCACCAAAGGCTTTGCCCCTTTGTGCTGGTCCAGTAGTTTATGTTGTCGCCACCGTTAGGAGCGACGTTTATACGTGCCTCTGTGGCGACGGAGTTCATCCCGACCCAGAACTTCACGCACTGGTTGACGGCAGGGAGGTACCAGCGGATCTCGTCGGCGTCAATCCTGCCGTTGCCGTTGTTGTCCCTGTTCCTTGTCATGCACTGGTAGATCGCCTTCCTGTCCGGGGTCACTCCAGCCGCGAACGGAGCGGTCTGGCCGGCGGAGGTGTAGCCATTGACAGAGGCGTTGACGTAGGTCGCCCAGCTGCTGCCGCTAAGATTTGACGGAATGTTGGAGTAGCCGTCATTACTGTTTGTTCCCGTCGGTACAAGGGAAGCGAAACTTGTGCTTGCCGGATACTCCGGTGTCTCCTCGATGGTCTCGAATCCATAAGGGTTCGAGCTTGAGGAATTAAGGTCATAGAATGTCTTTATCGAGCGCTGACTTATCTTGAAACCGTTTTTAAGGTCGGCATAGGTGCTGTGACCGTCAGTGCTGACCGCAACACCGCCGAAGTTCACGGTCATCGTCCTGTCGTCGGCGTTGACAAATGTGTTGATGTCCTTGTCGTCGTAGAAGTACTCGTTCACGTAGGCGGCGATGTAGAGATCGTTCCCTGATTCAAGGCAGTGACTATAGTCTCCGCTCTTGATCTCGTTCATCAAGGTGATCACATCCACGGTGTTGGCAGGGTTGAACGCGCTGAATGTTGTAGTTGTGGCAGGTTTGCCGAAGCGGATCCAGGTGTAGTCGAAGTCGGCAGGTACCAAAGCCCCGTCGGTCTCGTCGTCGCAGTACGGTGTGCTGACCTTTACCATATAACTCTCCGTCGCTCCTTTGGCGATCTTGATGATGGCATTCTCGTAGTGTGCGTCCAGACGGATGTTGAACTGGTCGTTTGTCTTTACGATGTGTCCCTCGGCTCCGTGTTGGTAGGTGTTTCCGCTCTCATCCTCGCATCTCGCCTCGGCGATGATCTTGTTGACGCCTGTCACTTTCACCCTGTAGGTGTAGTGGAAGTTTCTTCTCGTGGTGAAATTGCCGTTTGAGGCAGCCGCCTTGGAGAAGTCTCCAAGGTGAATCGTGTATTCGACATTTCCCTGGTACGTGGCATCCTTGTACTGCCCCTTTACGACAACGTACGTGGCATAGGTAGGGGCGTAGGTGAAGGTGCTGTGATCCGTACTGTTCCTTTTCTCGCGGTCGTTGTAGGTCCAAGCCGCAGGTGAGGAGGTCGGCAGCTGCACATTCTCAGGCATATAGAACTCGAATATCTTATTGTCCGGAATGGCGAAACCATCGGCGGAGCGGAAGCGGTAGTCATCGCTGGCGTCAATGCCTTTGTAGCCGGCGGCAAGATTCTGGCCGTTCCCGGAGTTCCATCCCTTCCGCTCCAAGAGTGTGGACGAGCGGGAGTAATTGAATATTCCATAGGACTCCGGCGTGAAGTTGGTGCTGCCCGAGAAGTCGAATGTTATCTTCGCGACGATTCTTCTGAGGTGAATCACGCCGGTTAGTGTGTTCTCACCCGCCGTCAACGTGACGGCTCCATCGCTTGTGTCGTGGGTCTGGCCGTCCTCGCAATACTTGCCGCTCATCAATACGGCGGACTCTGTGATGTCCTGGCTGTTGTTGCCTTTCATCACGCAGTAGTCGAGGAATTCGGTCCGGTTAAGATTCCCGATCTCATTCATATTCGCCGAGAAGAATCCCTTGTCATAGTTGGCGATGGCGTATATGTGCCATTGTCCGCTTGTCACCTTTCTCTCGCCGTTTGTGAGTTGGTCTTCCGTCAGCTCGATAGTGTACTTGTAGTTTGATCCTGACATGCTTGAAGGCGCCGGCATGTTGTCGACGTAGGCTATGATAGGTTTCTCATCACCTTTGTAGAAAAGGATTGCCATCCTTTCCACGTTGGACTCGACCTGCTCGCTGGCTCTGGTGATGGCAATCTGCTCCTTGTCTGGAGATGTCATCGTGAACGAGACAGAGTTGACAGGCAACCCTTCCTTGGGTTTATTGAATGGCTCCTCATTCTGACATCCAGAGAGGGCGAGCATTGCCACTAATGGGGCAACAACGATTCTGTGTATTTTTTTCATGGTTCTTTCCTCCTTATTAGTCAAATGTGACCCCGTTTTCGATGGAATCCCACTCATCGACTTCAACGTTAGGTGCGCCTGAGTTGATTTTCGTCACCTCGCTGCCCGCGCAGATCTGTCCTTCCATCTCCACGAGAGTGTGGGTTGTCACGGGGGAAGTGTAAAGGGTTTTCGTGTTCATAATCTAATAGTTTTTCATTCTAATAGTTTCTCATTCAATGTATTATTTCGCTCTTGTGATCACGGCTCGGCTGAGTGCCGGGTCGTCGTAGAACATATTGTCCACACCGCCCTTGTAGTCGATCTCAAGCTGGGAGGCAGGGACTCCGAACTCCTTCGTCAGGCAGTCGTAGACGGCCTGCGCGCGGTCCCGGCTGAGTTTCTCGTTGATCTTCTTGTTGCCGGTGGCTGCGTCGGCATAGCCACTGACGGTGAACTTAGCTCCGGTGGTCTTCAGAATCTCTGCGAGGAGACCGAGGTTCACACGGGCCTCCTTGGAGAGTTCGCTCTTGCCGAGCTCGAATCTCACATAGTAAGGGGAGGCGATGGTGTTGGTGGTCTCAACGATCTCCGGTTTGGATTTCAGTTCGGAAAGCTCTTTCTCAAGACGCTCGCGCTCTGCTTTCAGCTCAGCGAGGGCGATCTGGTACTGGGATACATCGGATGTCTCGATGACCTTGACAAGCTTGCTTCTCTCCCATCCGCGCGGTTTGAACTTGTAGGTGAGGCCGAGTGTGGCGGAAAGGTTACCCTCGCCCCAGCAGTGGCCGGTCTCGCCGTCGAAAGCCTCGTTGACCATCATAGCGTGTACATTGACATTGAGGTCAAGCGCGTCGCAGAGCCTGAACGCGTTGATGAGGCCGACGTTGGCGCTGATCTCGTTTGTCTTAGGCTCTTCTGAATATACGTGCGCCCATCCCAGTCCGATGAACGGGGTCGGGTTCCACAAGTGTCCCTCTGGTTTGTAGCCGCAGAAAGCGTTGGCGAGGTTGAACATCACGTCTGCGTGGATATTCATAAAGCTGAATTTCTGTTGTTCGAGCCAGTAGCCCCAGCCGCCCTTTCCTGGAACGGCTTCTCCAGTACCGTGTATGTCGTGGTTCTGTGTGGCCCCCTTCTGGCTGATGCCGCTGTAGACGAGTCTTGCCCCAACGGCAGGTGTGAACCATTTGCCGACATATATGTTGAGAGCCGGTGCGAGCCTGTCGCCGAACTTGCACTGCGTGTCGTGCTCTCCGAAATAGATCTGCGCACCACCGTCAACCCCGATGAACCAGTTGGCCTTGAACGGAGCCGTCTCCACCCTGTACTTGTCTGAGTTGTACTCCACGGTGACCGTCGTGTCTGTCTTCACCGTCGGCTGCTGTGCCAGCGCCGCCGTTCCCGCCAGCGCGATCATAGTTGTTGTGATTAGAATTATTTTCATATTGCTGTTGTTTGTATTATACTTTTGTTGTCTTACTTATGAATATTTAGGGCTTACTTATTATTCGCATTATTATCCGCACGAAGCATCCTATACTTGTAGTTATGGTCAATGATGGCCTGTGGGAGGAGGTCGCCATAGACGGTGAAAGAAGAAGTACTTCGTTGTCCTACATAATCCATAAATACTATCCCAGTAGGACCGAATTTCGTTTCTGCAATGAGAGTGTCGTAAATTGGTTTGTTTACATAAGATGCATTTCGCATATATTGTTCATCTGATCCTATCAAAATACTAATGCCTAATATCTTTATTCCACGATATCCAGAAGTATGATTAAGTGCCCAAGCCTTTTGAGCAAAATATTGTGAATTGATGTCTGAAAATGTTCTGGTATCTTTATACATATTTGTTACAAGTTCGATTTTTTTGGCACTTCCGTCATCTGTAGTATATTTGTAATAATCTTGAACTAAATAATCTGTAGACTGCCCGTTAGCGGTTATCTTTGCAGTACCGCTATCGTTATCAGGAAAATTAGTGACCATACCGCTTTTCTGAATATTATTGAAAGTATTTCTTGTTAGGATAATTATTCGACCTCGACACTCTCCTATCGTTAATTCAGGTTTCCACTGAACAATGCCGCGGTATTTTTCCTCACTATCAGTGTAATCTATTGACGAAAGTGAGTTATACATCTCGCTTTCCCATTTTGAGTTGTCTTTGTCTGTGGTTCCTGTTGGACGTTCTTCCGATTCGTTTCTAAATTGAATTATTGCAAATTCTCCTGGATTAGCCTTTAATTTCTCGACTATGGTATTTAATGATTCTTGAAGCGAAACGTCACAATATGTGAAGCCATGCCACATCCACATCTCCTTTTGACTTGTTCTGTATGCCGTTCTAAAGTCAAAAGCGCGGATACCCATTTCCCATTGTTCTGAAATCGTTTTCGTCTGTGTGTTTCCTGTAAATCCAGCATAACTCGATGTGTTTTTTGCGGCAGAATCGTGCGTTCCAGGAATCGACATCTGCTGAACATAAATATTGTCATCAAGTGGAGTTATCCAATTATTTCCCGACTTGTTCTCAGGCATATTTGGTAGCGTTATCTTCGCTTTCGCGCTCGGTGCAATATTTGTTTCCTTGCCGTTCTTGTCTGTCCTACCACCGATTATAGCGTTCAGCTCACCAGTCGCGTGGACCTGAATCGTGACCTGATTGTCATTGTTAATAACAACTGGCGGAAGGAATACGGTCAAAGTTATCGATTCTCCTGCTTTGAGATCCACCCATGAGTCGCTTCCGTTCCTTATTCCAACATAGTATGTTTCTGTTGTAGCATTTTCCACGCCTTCTTCAGACATGGCTTTTTTGGCGATGTCGTATTTGAACTTGCCCTCGGAAACGCCAGGATAGGTGGCTTTCTTGTTTATGATGCTGATTCCACTAAGTGTCACATCCCTTGAGTTTTCGGTTGTGACCCCCTGCACAGTGATCTCAAGCGTAGTCATTATCGGTTTGAAATTCAGCGCAACATCCGGAACAGGAGTTGTCGAGAGATTCGCGACCATGTAGGCCTCTTTCATATCCGGAATCGTCGAATAATGATTGTTGACCGCCCCATTTCCTTGAACCGTACAGAACTGGTTATGGTTAACAGTGAATGTAGCAATTCCAGTTGAAGCGTCAACGCTCACCCTGCTGCCGTCCGCCGGATAAACCGCATAGAAGTTGTGTACGTCATCATTTCCTCCCCAAGCAAGCCCTTTATCGTTCTTGGCAAGTTTGCAGGTGTTCTTGCTGATCTGTGCCACGGTGTAGTCTGCCTGCTTCACATCCTCGGCCTCGTCGCAGAATATGCGCACCGCATCTCCTTCCGACCAGTTGATCTGGAGATTGTCGTCCGGGTCGTAGGCGGTCTTTGTCTTGGTCTCCGAGATCGAGAACGAAATCTCCTTGCCGGAATGCTGCCCCTTGTCGGGATCAAGCTCGTTCTCTTTGCATGAGACAAATGTCCCGGCCATCAGAATCGTGGCCAGAAACGTTATCTTGAATAATTCGTTTTTCATCGTGCTGATTCTTCTTTCGTTTTACACACAAATACGTCTTTTAGTCCCATTCACCGATCGTGAACTCATCTCCGCCTTCCTGCCGGTCAATCGTAGTGGCCGTGTTGTTGTCTACCACAACCTTATCCTTGGATCCGACGCAGATTCCACCTTCAATGGTCACGCTTGTGAGGTTTGTCTCAGGAGCGACATAGCTCCGGTTGAGTTTTATGTACATAGTTTTGGTACAATTATATTCACACAATTTTTCCTGCTCCCCACTCAGAGAGCATTTTTGCAAATGTACCCCTTTAACAAAATTTCGGCAGCACCCCCTCCCGCCGCCCGACAACAGCAGTCCGCATCGCCCTTATCGGCAATTGTAAAATTACATAACTTTAATATATTCATAGACTTACAACAAAATTTAGCCATCACCATCGATGGCCTCACAACGCTCGAAAACGCCCCGAAAACGCCTCTTCGCCGCCAAGCCCGACTAAAATGTTTAGTAACGCAGGATGACGATGTCGATAACACCTTATTAAGCCGGTTTATGGAATATTGATATTATCAACAATAAATCCCTGAAAATTTCGTAATATTGCATTAAGTAACATTCAAAAAATAACCTGCATCATCTTAAGGAATCTTTTCGGTCTAGATCTCTTTTCTCATCAGTCATGTGCCACCGGCACACTCCTTCTTCAAAAAAAGATCTATCCTCGAAAATCTTCTCTTAATCTGAAGCAACTTATTTTTTTCATGTTACTAAGGTTGCTATTATTGTTGATATAAAGTTTGATGCTTGATTCTATAGACATGAAAAAAACAATAGAAATACACAACTTTGGTCCACTTAAGGAAGCCCACCTCAAACTAGGCCTTGCAAACCTGATCATTGGCTTGCAGAGTTCTGACAAGAGTTGCGTGATGATGATGGCGTGCTACTGTTCGTGGGTTGAGAAGCGTATAAGCATCCGCCAAGGAGGTTTTGTCTATGTTGACAAGACCGGCTTGGTGTACAGATTGGCACAGGATGGCAACGGCGAGAATATTCTGATAGAGGAATATAACCGCAATATTCTCAAAGGCTTCTATTCCGCGTTCAAGGCAGCCGACCAAGACTTGCGCTTCGTGCTGCTGACAGGAGTGACAAAGTTCTCGCAGGCTAAGTGTATATTAAGCATATTACCTCAATCACTTAGACGATTCGAAGACAAACCAGATGCCAAATGAGAGATGGAATAACTGAGGCGCGCTTGGAGGCGGCAATTATAAGGTATGCTTATGAGGCGTGTTCTGGTGATCATGTAATAGCAGAACACACTTTCGATGAGACTGTCGAGGCTGCGGTAGAATGCATAAAAAAGGATATTGAACAGGGAGGTGCCACAAATGAAACCAAGGCAGCAGCAAAGCGAGAAGCGGAATGTGCATTCCGTCTTATCGCAAGTCGATTCAAGGAGATGTATTTGCTGTCAGGGGTTTTGAAGAAATATTAGTGACATGATCGGACTATCTTCAGGTTACAATCACACTCCGCAGTGTTCTATATCAACCACTATTGATACGAAATATAAAAGATTATTACTATTAGGCAAAAATAAAGATGTCAATGAACAGACAGGTAATGATAAAAGCCTTAAATCAATACTTCAACACCCAACCTGTGTTGAAAGCTTGGCTGTCCGGTTCATTTTCCAGAGGAGATGAGAGGCCAGACAGTGATGTGGACATCATTGTCCTTCTTGATAAAAGCCAGCCTATTGGACTGAAGTATTTTGGAATACGGAAAGAGCTTGAGGAACTCGTAGGACGAAAAATCGATCTTGTGTCAGACGGCACTCTTCTACCTTTCGCCCAAGAGACAGCAAACCGCGACAAGATTCTGATTTATGAGAGAACCTGCTAAAGACCAAATCCGCTTTCAGCAGATTCTTGAAGCAATAGAAAGAATCAAGCGGTAGTCTGAAGGAAAGTCATTTACCGACTTTGTCAATAATGACATGATGTACTATGCTGTCGTCAAAAACATTGAGATTATAGGCGAGGCCTCCAACCTCTTGACCGAGGAATTCAAAGCCGGTCACCCTCAAACGCCATGGAAGATGGTGACTGGCATGAGAAACTACATAGTCCATGAATATTTTCAAGTAGACAACACTGTTATCTGGGATGTTGTCACTCACGACCTCCCGGAACTTGAGAACCAGATAAACTCCTATCTGGCAGAATAAAAGATTCTGGACATTTAGCAAGTGCAAAAATAGATGACAAGGAAGGCTTATAAAATGGCTAGACCATCCGGCTGTAAAATAAAAAGAGCGACTGTAAAGGGACCAGCCGCTCTTTTAGAGTCAAAGTGATTAAGTTGACTTCAACCTCCTCATCCGGCAGCACAATCATCATATCATGCGGCAAATATAGTCATTTCCGTTGGATTTCAAAATGTCGGCAATGAAAAAGGCTGATAATCAGAATAATCGTGCGGTTGCCGTCAACTACTTCTAAGACTCGAAGACAAACCAGATGCAAGTGCAATCAGAAAACACAGTTGACAACAAAAGAATAGCCAAGAACACCGCCCTGCTTTATGTCAGGATGTTGTTCTCGATGGTTGTGGGGTTGTTCACCAGCCGCGTGATCCTCGCCAGCCTCGGAGTCGTTGACTATGGAATCAACAACGTGGTCGGCGGTGTCGTGGCGATGTTCGGTTTCCTCAATGCGGCGATGACCACATCAACTCAGCGCTATCTTACCTACGAACTGGGACGTGGCGACACTGAACGCCTTGGGCTGACATTCATGACGAGCATGTATATTCACATCCTGATAGCGGTTGCGGTCGTGGTGCTCGCTGAGACTGTTGGATTATGGTTTCTGAAAAACAAGATTGTGATTCCCGATGGACGAGAGGTCGTGGCAATGTACTGCTACCAATTCGCGATACTCTCCACGGTGATCTCAATCCTAAGCTACCCGTTCAACGCAGCGATAGTGTCACACGAAAGGATGAGTGCGTTCGCCTATATCTCGATTCTGGATGTCATATTAAAACTCGCGATCGCCTACATTCTTTATACCGTGAACTCAGATAAATTGATAGTCTATTCAATATTATTGTTTTCCGTGCAGATCCTGCTGACATTAATCTACGTCATCTACTGCAGGAAACACTTCGAAGAGACGCATTTCAGGCGGCTTTGGGACACCAAGCTGCTAAAGGAAATGGGATCCTTCGCGGGATGGAATATGTGGGGAAACATTGCCTGGATTCTGTTTACTCAGGGAATCAACATTCTTTTGAATATATTTTTCGGTCCTGTAGTCAATGCCGCAAGAGGAGTGGCTGTACAGGTACAAGGAACAATAATGCAGTTCTCTGGCAACTTCCAAACGGCGATCAATCCGCAAATCACGAAGACATATTCACAAAATGATCTGACGAATATGCACAGGCTCATATTCAGAAGTTCCAAATTCACATTCTTCCTGCTTCTGTGCTTGTCGCTGCCGGTGATTCTGGAGGCGGACGTGATTCTGAGCGTATGGTTGAAGGAGGTTCCTGAATATACCGCCATATTTCTAAGATTGATGCTCTGCATCGCCATCATTGACGCGGTCGCCAACCCACTGATGGTTTCAGCTGCGGCGACCGGCAAAGTTAAAGTCTATCAATTAGTTGTAGGTGGAATTCTGCTTGCTATCGTTCCTATCTCCTACATAGTCTTGAAACTTGGTGGAAATCCGTATTCTGTCTTCATTGTGCACCTTTGCATCTGCATCATTGCGTTCATAGTACGGCTTTACATCGTCAAACCGCTGATCAAGATCACTATTCCTGACTATATTGCCAATGTCATAGCAAGATGTGCTTTAGTCGCGATTCCGGCTATAGGATTATCGATTTTGTTCAAGGTACTATTGCCTCAATCGGTGCTTTATGCAGCTCTGGTCTGCTGCCTAAGCGCAGCGACAGTGGCAGTTTTCGCCTACTATGTGGGCCTGACGGAGCATGAACGCGAGGTCATAGGAGGGAAAGTCACGGAAGTCATCAACAGATTCCGGAAATGATCTGTATCAACGACAAAAAGGACTGCTGCGGCTGCGCGGCCTGCGTTCAAGTGTGTCACAAGCACTGCATCAAGCTCACGGAAGATGCGGAAGGCTTCCTCTATCCGTCTGTTGACAAATATTTGTGCACCGATTGCGGGCTTTGTGATAAGATTTGCCCAATGCATCGCACGAACGGCCCTTTGACACCATTTACAACCTATGCCGCGACCAATCCCGATGAATATGTCCGCTCACAGAGCAGCAGCGGCGGAATCTTCTCTCTTCTTGCTGAATATGTTATCGGGCAAGGCGGTGTAGTGTTCGGTGCAGCTTTCAATGACAATTGGGAAGTTGAACATTCTTACACGGAATCTGTCGAAGGACTCGCCAAGTTCAGAGGGTCTAAATACGTACAAAGTCAGATCGGCACATCATTCTCGGATGTTGAACGATTCCTGAAAGCCGGTCGGCAGGTGCTCTTTTCCGGAACACCTTGCCATGTCGCAGGACTAAAAGGCTATCTGCGAAAGGATTATGAGAATTTACTGACTGTCGACTGTGTGTGTCATGGAGTACCGAGTTCAGGAATATTCAGAGAATACCTCTCAATGGAATCCAACGGAAAGTCAATCTCCGGAATCAACTTCAGAGACAAGACTACTGGATGGAAGAATTATAGTGTCATATTTAGTTTCAAGGGAAAAGACACATTTACGACAAGCCGGGAACATGGTGAAGACAGGTTTATGCAAGGTTTTCTCCGCAACATATACCTTCGTCCTTCATGCTATGAATGCCATTTTCGTGAATGCCGTTCCGGCAGTGACATCACGCTTGGCGACTTTTGGGGAATTGATAAGATCCGACCAGAACTTGATGACGACAAAGGTCTAAGCCTGGTGATCGTCAACAACAAACGGACTGATGATTTGCTCAAGGCACTCGGCTGTAATCTGACCGAAATGTCACTAAGCGAAGCCATTAAGTATAACCCAAGCATCACCACTTCCGTCAACATTCCGCCTTACCGGAGTTTGTTCTTTGCCGCGAGGAAGAACTTTGGGCTAAAACTTGCCCTCAAACTGTGTTGCAGCAGTTCAATCCAATATAGAATAATCCGAAAGATCATCAAGTCATTAGTATGAAAATCGCGATTCTCACACAGCCGCTCAACACCAATTACGGAGGGATCCTTCAATGCTATGCGTTGCAGACGGTGCTGGAAGAAATGGGACATAGTGTGACTGTGCTCAATCGCAGATTTGCCAGGCCTGGATTCAAGCAAACAATGATGAGGCTTGCAAGTCTTGCGAAGTGCATAGTTCGGATATGCGTGTTGGGTCGTAAAGACATCGCATTGATGAATCCTTGGTCGGAGAACTATGATACTCATAAACTATCGGAAGCGGAGAAGATGAGAAATTCAGAAATCCGAAGGTTCATTCGGGAATATATTCATTTGTCTAGACCTTTGCGAAGCTCGAAAGGATTGAGGAAATATGTTGAAGCGGGTAATTTTGATTGCGTTTTAGTGGGCAGCGACCAGGTGTGGAGGGAGATTTACAGCCCTTGCATAGAAGATTTCTTCCTCGGCTTTTTGCCTGAAGACGATAAAAGGCTTAAAATCACGTACGCGGCCTCATTCGGAACTGCAGATGAGCCTATTTCCGCTGAGCATCTGAAAGATTGCGTGAGGTTGGCAAAGCGGTTTTCTGCGATCTCCGTCCGAGAGCGATCTGGAGTTGAAATCATGAGGAACGATTTCGGACTTGACGCAACGTTGCATTTGGATCCGACACTTCTTTTGTCGGCCGACCAGTACAAGTTCCCTGTCAAGGAAACGGAGAAAGGCTGTATGGTAAGTTACATTTTGGATGAAACGGAAGACAAGAAAGAGATTATAGATGATGTCGCAAGCGCTTTACAGCTCAAAAACAAGAAGTTGCGCATAGTCAATTCTTGTAATGAAGGCGGCCGTGTCGTATTCCCGTCCATAGAGGAATGGCTCGCATCATTCGCAAACGCCGATTTTGTCGTGACCGACTCATTTCACGGCTGCGTCTTCTCCATCATCAACCACAAAACTTTCATCCCCATCGCCAACAAAGACCGCGGGCTCGAAAGGTTCACCTCCCTTCTCGGCACCTTCGGTCTTATGGACAGACTGATTTTTAGCCACGAGGACTTCATTAGCAAAAAAGCACTATTATTTCAGTCTATAGACTATACTAATGTGAATAATAAACTTCACGAAATCAAGCAAGAGAGTGTTGACTATCTGGAGAATAATCTATAATCCTTAGCCTTGACATAATCGACAATTTATAGTATATTTGCCCACATACAAAAAAATATGCTGCTTACTAACATTAAATTATATAATTGGAAGAATTTTCATAAATGCGACGTAAATGTCTCAGAAAGGACATTTATTGTTGGCGCGAACGCTTCCGGAAAATCAAACTTTTTGGATGCCCTTCGGTTCTTGTATGATATTTCAAGAAGCGGCGGAGGTCTGCAGACAGCCGTTGCTTCTCGCGGTGGAATGACGAAGTTGCGTTGTCTTGCGGCAAGGACAAGAACTGATGTTGAAATCGCAGTGACGATCAAGGATGAGATTAACAGCGATGTCTGGACATATCGTTTGGCGTTCAAAAGTATTGGTGGTGGCATTATGAAAAAAGAGGTGTCTATCTTGGTCGAGGAAGTCAAAAAAGGGGATGTAATCTTGCTTCTACGAACCCCGGACAGCGCAGGGGAAGACTCCGACACCCTGAAATACACTCATTTGGAACAGGTGACCTCCAACCAAAAATTCCGTGAATTGAGGACCTTTTTCTCAAACATTGAATATCTTAACGTCATCCCTCAGTTGGTACGAGAGCAGGCCTCACTTCAATTATCCGCTGATAAAGAAGATTACTATGGACGGAATTTCTTGCAACGACTTGCGCAAATGAACAAGACGACTTGCGCGGCGTACTTCAAGCGGGTTAATGAAGTATTGAAAAAAGCGGTACCTCAATTAGATGAGTTGAATTTGGTTTTTGACCAAATGGGGACACCTCATCTGGAAGCAAGATATGAGCACTGGCGCGCGAAAGGGAGCAAGCAACAGGAGAATCAGTTCTCGGATGGTACTTTACGTTTGATAGGCTTTCTTTTCGCTCTTCTGGACAATAAAGGAGTTGTCCTTCTTGAAGAGCCAGAAACCAACCTTCATCCTGCGATCGTTGCTCAACTTCCCTCCTTCATAGCGAAGTTGCAAAGAAGTAAGAAAGAAACCAGACAAGTATTCATAACAACCCACAGCTATGAAATGCTGTCTGATGAAGGAATCTCTGGAGAAGAAGTAGTACTGCTGAGACCGTCGCCAGAAGGCACCGAGGTAATCAACGCCGCTTCAATCAAAGAAGTGAGTGATGAACTCAATGCGGGATTTACTATAGCGGATTCAGTAATTCCCTACACAAAGCCAAGTCAAGTTGAGGGCTTGTCCGACATCAGGCTATAATGTATGGAAGATATTCTTGTGTACATATCAGGAGAAGATCCTGTGACCAAATTTGTAATAGAGAGGCTATTGGCTTATTGCTCCCCTCGATTCAAGGTTTTTAATCTTAGTTTTTCAATTTCTTGTACCCAAAAGTCTTAAATATTTGAAAATGAACTCCAAAACTGTTGCGTATGTCAATATTTATGGGTATATTTATATCTGTTAATATGATTATGACATGGCACTCGGAAGACCGGTAAACAAAGACACGCGGAACAAGGTTATTGTTCACACGATAGGCGATCACAGATATGCTTCGACGAAAGTTTATACCGTGGATGCGGATGGAAAGAAGCATTACGCATACAAGCATTGGGGCACGCTTGTGGACGGAAACAGATTCCACCCCGGGACCAATTATTTCTACGCTCCTGTAGCGGAGCGCAACAAACTTATCTTTCCTTCAACATGGGACATGAGTGAGGTGTCCGAACTGTCAAGTACGAGACGGAGGGGCAGGGTGTCCTATCAGGAAGAAGATGTCGACCGCCAGTATGGTGCCACATGGCTCCTTGACAAGGTCGCTGAAGCGACCGGCGTCAAAGACGACCTTCTGAAAGTCCTGGGCGGCAACCATGAGATGGTCAACGACGTGCTCACAATGGCCTACTTTCCGTTTGTCGACAACCTGTCATACAACCAGTTGAGCCAGTGGCAGAAGGAAGTGAAGGCTCCATCGGAGCATGAACTCAATAGCGTCAATATCACCCGCCTGACGCAGAGCATAACCGAGAAGCACAGAATGGACCTGTTCAGATGCAGGGCCGGACGGGTGGGCAAAGGTGAACTTTGCGCGGTTGACTCCACATCAATGTCGACCTACGGCTTCAACCTTGTGGACATCCGATGGGGCAAGAACAAGGAGCATCTGCCGCTTCGGCAGACACTGGAGGTCGTAGTATATTCATTGACCTCACACATGCCCATCTACTATAAGGAGCTCCCGGGCAACATGCCGGACTGCCGGACAATCGAGCTCATCATGAAAGAGTTGGAGCATGCCGGGTTCAAGAATCTCGTGCTCATTACGGACAGGGGATACGAGTCCATGAAGAACCTTGAGACGTACATCGCGAAGGGTCAGAAGGTCATCACAAGCGTAAAGGTCTCCGGCAGTGATGTCCTGGGCAAGATAAGGGCGATAGACATGAGTCGCGGCTTTCCTCAGGGCATGACGATTGCGCCAAAGGACAACCTCTACTACGCCCAGTATGACATGGAATACTCGGTCGGAGGCAATGGGGACAATGTGATAAAGGCCGACAACTATAAGCTCAACCTCTACTACAACCCGTCAAAGCGCGGTGAGAAGATATGCGACATCCAGCACGCGGTATCGGAGCAATCCGCGGAACTTGACATCATGATCCAGACCAAGGAACCGGTTGCAGACCGCGAGGATACGATAAAGAGGTTCAACCTGCTCGATATTGCCTTCAATGCCGACGATACCGTCAAATCATACGGAGTGAACCAGAAGAAACTGGACACGATGCTGCTCACGGCCGGCTTCTTCGCGAGCAAGACTATCGGCGTGGACTTCGACCCCCTGCAGGCAATGAACAACTACGGCATGCGTGACGAGCAAGAGAAGTGCTTTGCGCTACAGAAAGGCCCTCTTGGGCACGACCGTCTCAGGACATGGTCCGAGGGAGGCAAGAGAGGAAGGATGTTCATCTACTTTGTGGGCCTCATCCTGGCTTCGTACGTACGTTCCGTATGGCAAAGTGATGAAGTACTCCGCAAGAAGTTCACATCGACAGAAGCAGTCCTTGCCGAGATGCGCACGATCAGATGCGTGGAGCACACCGGGAGGATGAAGTTCATCACTCCATTTGTCGGCTCTCAGGTTGACATATGCAAAGCCTTTGGCTTCAGCATCCCCGACAACTGCGCTCCAGTCTACGTCTCCAAAGCCAAGAGCTTGACCAGAAGGAGAGGCCGCCCAGCCAAGGCAAAAACCGAGAATCTGGAATTATAGGTATATTAAATTGAAAAACTCAGATTTTTAAGGAAATGCCGGCAAGAGGAGGAGAGATAAAACATAAAATTTCAGAACTGAACAGATTGTCACGTTCTAAACCAGTCATACTTCTCACAGATCTGGATGCCACCCAATGTCCTCCGATGTTGAAGAATAGACTTTTGGCGAATCAAGAGCAAAATGAGGATTTCATCCTCAACATTGCTGTTGACGAAGCAGAGGCTTGGCTTATGGCTGACAGAGAAGGTTTTGCTGAATATTTTGGCATTCCTATATCTGAAATTCCTAATGCTGCCCCTCAAAGAATGGGAGGTCGTAAGCCTTTAACTGAAATGGAGTTCCCCTGCAAGTCATCTTGGATGTTCACGCACATCCTTATCAGCAAATCATCAAAGGATGAATTAAAGCAACAAATCGAAGCCAAAGGAACAGCGACAAAAGGGAAAGAGTATAATCCTGCCGTTGTTCCATTCATAAAGAATGCTTGGAGCATCGACAACGCAATGCAAAACTCAGATAGCCTCACTCGTATGGTTAGAAGATTACAAGCATTGGGAGAGAAATATTAGTTCGTTATATTTGTTGAAAAGTTGTACCTTTGCAACAAACGTAGATAGGGATTGTATTATGATAGATAGTATAGAAATCAATAATTTCCGAGGAATCCATCATGGCAAGATTGATGGATTGTCACGGGTCAATCTTTTCTTTGGAAAGAACAACTGTGGCAAATCATCATTGCTTGAATCTATCTTTCTTGTATGTGGCCAATCTAATCCGCTTTTGCCAGCCTCAATCAACTCAATGAGAGCCTATAAGCGTTTGGAAGAAAGTGACATCCATTACTTTTTCTATAATATGGATCCATTGCGGGAAATTCAGATTGCTACGGCAGGTACTCAAGAGCGTCATCTTGCAATCACTAGCTTTCGAGAGACTGTCACTGACTCAAACAGCGTAACTACCGAACTACCATTTCATTATGGTCTACGAATGAAGTACTATACCAAGGAAGGTGAATATTCTTCAGAGGTATTGTATGATGTGGGCGGTTTCTAATCAATTAAAACAGGCAACACACATTGATAACAGATACTCGGAAAAACTAAAGTGTGTTTACCTCAGTCCACGTTATGACTCCAATGCTTCCGTAGAAGGACTCCACAATATCATCATGAATAAAGATGAAGACTTCCTTGTAGAAGCCTTGCGTGTTTTAGAACCTGATGCAAAGAAACCAGTCTTTATGGATAATATTATGTTCGTTGACACAGGTTTGCCACAACGCCTCCCTATTAATTTGATGGGCGATGGTATCAGAAAGATAGTTTCCTTCCTTACCAGTATCTATCAGTGCAAAGGTGGCGTGGTGTTGATTGACGAACTCAGCAATGGTTTCCATTATTCTGTTATGAAGTCAATGTGGGATGTTGTGATCCGTGCAGCCATCAAGAATGATGTACAGATATTTGCTACCACACACGATGAGGATTCCATAAAGGGTTTTCAGGAGGCATTACAGAATATAAAACAAAACAGAGATCCCGAGGTGGCCGCTGCGTTTAAACTTCAGCGGATAGCCGAAGGTGAATTGAAATCATACCGTTATTCTGTAGACCAACTTGGCTATGCAATGGAACAGGAGATTGAGATAAGATAGGAGAGCATAGTATGGTAAACATTTCAAAGATTTGCTGAATAATACCGATGATAGCACTCTGCACAAAGGCTTGTACAGAGTTCCCCATCTGAAAGACGGGTTGATGTACAACGTCGTAGCAAGTGAGGAGTGATTGGACAATGGCAGTTTAGAATGACGATGCGTGCGTATTACGATAGAGACAACGCGCCGTACAAGGTGATGGAGTGGTTGACCACCAAACTGAGGCTGGGAAGCACGAAAATCCTATGGTTTGAATTCGGGCAAGTACATCAGATATCTACTGAACAAACAGAAATCGCATAAGGAGGTGATGACCTTCCAAAACTCCTGCCATACTATTGCGCACTATAGACACGCAAAATCAAAAATAATCGCTACACTTTTCACTAAAAATCAATAAGTTAAAGAGGCGAGTACTCACAATAAATACGTTTTGGTAGCAGATTCGCATGATTATTGAAAGAAAAAAAGATAATTTTGCAAGGATTAATGTCCAGGCACTAAAATATGCAACAACTAGTAGAAAAGAACATGGAATATCCATTTGAACATAAAGGACACAAGGTATATCCTAATACCTTTCTTGAGAACACCTCGGTAAGCATGTTTGCTCCAGATGGCAAGTGCAGTTATGACGAAACCTTTGACCAGAGATTTGCAACGGCTATAGAGCGTGATTTCCAAATTCAGCCGGATTCACAGAAGTTTAAGGAATCTGGAATTCTCTGCGTTGAGGATGACGAACATATTGTGAGCTATCTGTTTTATCCGAACCAAGCGCGTCTGCGTGTGGGACGAAAAAAGTATATTTCATTCAACGAATCGGTGGTCCCTATGCTTGTGCCTATGAAGAATTTCATATTCAATGTGATGGAATATAAAGCTGTGGAAAAGATGCTCGTTAGGAAACTGAATGTGTTCCCGATAAAGGGTGACTCGGATGATGAGATTATCGAGAATCTTGAAACGGCTTACAACTTCATGTTCAAAGATGACCTTATAAAGCAAGCTAAAGACGTTGCAATTCCAGAAACCGCCCCATGGATACTATCGCTCAGACGAGCCAAACTCGGTGATGACGAAAGCGAAATGACAGTAAGGATTGCAGTGTCGAAAGCCAAGACGGAAAAGATGTACAATGTTATATTGGACACATCTGTTAAGCAACGTGATGCAGGCGAAATAGAGGAGGGAGCCGTTGACCGCAAGTTAAGAGATTTGAATGACAAACTCTATGACGCTTTCCTGTGGAGTGTGAATGATGATATAGTGGCATTAATGGAAGGGGAGGTAAAGAAATGAAATTTACTACTACTGATAAGAAAGACAAGTACAGCTATTACCACACGGCAGGTACCGGAGGGGCAATAGCTTCGTGGGCCGCAGGAGGTGCTTTGATGTCGCTTACGCTTATCCCCGATGTGGTGCATGATTATGCCGCAGTGCATGCCAACACCCACTTCACTGCAGAAATTGTGCAAGCGGACAATGTGCTAGAAATAAGTGGGGCTCTAAATGATGACACAGCTCCTCTGGTGGTGTCGAAGTTATCACTACTGATGCGTATAGAGGAAATATCGAGACTCCAGACCAATTGGGATGGGGACGGTGCAGTTACTCCCAATGTCGATGCAGTAAGGAATGCCCGCAATTTGATTCATCAGTTAGAAGAGAAGGATGCCGACAAACTGCTTGACGGTGATGTCTATGCTTCGTCATACGGTTCGGTGGTCATGGACTTTGAGACAGAACGTGGAATGGTGTCAGTTGAGATCGGCGACCGCTCTATGGGCTTCTTCACGGACTTTGAGAACGATGTCAACTATGCTGCTGTAGGCATATCCGTTGACGGCTATAAGGTTCCTGAAGTGCTCCGAAAATATCTAGCTTAAATAGTATGGAGCATATTTTGATTCCGAAAGATATAGCGAAGGACGAGCCGTGCATCCGCTGTCTTCTACCTACAAAAGTGAATAAGCAGAAGATACATCCTGATGCCGTATTACCTCGTGAGTCTAAGACAGATGCATCTGTTCTCAGAGAGAAATACACCACTATCGAGAGGTGCATTGAGCATGGTAAAAGCATTGATCCGCAAACTCACGGACTTGCAGGTCTGCTTCGTTTCTCACAGGCTATTGTGGATAAAGTGAACGAATGGGCACAAACTCAAGAAGCGGAGGTAGAAAATATCGAGACACATGAGAAGGAGGTGAGTGGTGTTAAGGCACATCTGGAGTATTCACCCATGAAGGATACAGAAACCTATGCAGACAAGAATGTGGACTACTACACCGACTCGACGGATCTTCAACTGCCTATGCATGCAGACCTTATGTATGAGGAGCCATTGGAAAAAGGATTTGTAAGAATCAAGATGCGGATGTATGGCAGCAGATTGATCAGGTGCAGTCAGAAAGCATTTATGAATAGTGAGGTATTAGGAGAGTGGGATTAGAATTCTGATTTGTAAGCGTCTATTTCTATCCACCTTGACTATTCAACTTCACTTTGGCCTTTGGATACTGCAAGTGTCTTACGGCTCAAAAACAGAAGTTGCACATAGTCACTTCTGATAACAAAAGCCACCATGCCGTATTCCCGTCCATCGAGGAATAGTCTTCATCATTCGCAAGCGCCGATTTTGTGGTGACAGACTCCTTCCACGGCTGCGTCTTCTTCATAATCAACCACAAGCCCTTCATCGCCATCGCCAACAAAGACCGCGGCCTAGAAAGGTTCACCGTAAGCGTTCACTTCTCCGCCTTGCCTTTTGAAAAATAGGATTCACCTTTGCCGAAATCAAATTTCAAGGCAAATGGAAACAAAGAATCAAACAGCACAGGAATCCGCCCAGTCGGGCGTGGTTGATTATGCGGCGGCGCTGCGTCAGTATCACAGATACGGCCGTGGCCGTTCAATGAAAAAGTTTTGCGAGGACGAGGGGTATGACTACTGGAAGTTCTGCAGGCTGGCGAGAGAAGGTCAGAGCGAGATGGATGCGAAGATCATCGCGGACAAGCATCCCGTTTTCATAGAGGTAAATCCAGATGGGACTCAATCATCGGTGCAACGCGATGAGCCGATGAAGGTTTGCGAGATCCGCATCCGGTTCAACAATGGTCTGGTTATGAGTCGCAAGGGCGGTGATGTGGAGGAGGTCATAAGTGCAATCCGCAAGATTCTGAACTGACAATGATATCGATAACGAGCGAATATGGGCTGTACCTGTATACAGGCAGGGTGGATATGCGGAAAGGCATCGACGGCCTTTGCGGAATCATCAGCGAAGACTTAGGTCACAATCCCCGGAAGCCCAAGAGCGTATATGTGTTTAGCGGGCGCAACCCCAGAGTGAAAAAGGTTCTCATACGCGAATACAATCGCTATGAACTAACGACGATCCGGTTGGATGAAGGCCGTTTTTTAAGGCCGCTGACGGACCCTGAACGTGTCGGAGGCAAAATTTGCTGGTCGGACTTTGTTATGCTGACAGAGTGCGCGGCAAGCGCTTCTACGGTGGTAAAGTACATGGATTAGAAGGTTGTTAAATCTTTCATTATCAATAAAATAAATTGAAATAATCCTTTGTGGTTTCAATAGGTTACTGGATGATAGACGAGACTCCCGGTCTGGTAGGATGCAAGGATGCCGACGGCAACAGGGTCTATAGGAAAAAGTACTTCTGGAGCATCACAGCCAAGGTGCTGAGACTCTCCTGGCTGTTCTACGAGGAGGGCAGTCGTGGCGCGAAAGCCATCAAACCGTACCTTGAGAAGTTCATCGGGTTCTACACAACTGACGGATATGTCTGCTATAAGGTGTTTGACATGACAGACGAGGAACTGGCGAAGCTGGAAAGTCCTCCTCGTGGAGGAGTCAAGAAGAGGAGTGCCTGTCTCGTTCACATTCGACGTCTGTTTGTTAACGCATTGGAAGAGAACTACGATGAGGCGATGTGGTTCATAGACAGAATAGGGATGGTCTTCGCAAAGGAACACTGCTTCAAGGAGCAGGACATGACAAGCGCTGAAAGATATGTCGCCAGGCTCAAGCCGGGCAGCACTGCCGACTTGATGCGATCGATAGAGGAGAGACTTGCCGACTATGCTCTGTCTGATGATGCCGGATGTGGTGAGCTGCTGAAAAAAGCCATGCGATATGCAAGGGCCGAATGGCCAGCGATGAAACGTGTACTTGAAAGCGGAGATGTCGAGGTGTCGAACAATATCAGCGAGCAGAGCGTAAGGAAACTCAAGATGAACCTCCGCAATGCCGGCAATATCGGAAGCGAGAGCTCTGCGGCGGACAACGCCTTCATGTACTCGGTGATCGAGAGCTGCAAACACAATGAAATCGACCCCGGCAAGTACATCAGCTATCTTCTCGGCAAACTGAAAACCGCCCATGAAGGCGAGGACCTGACAGCCCTCCTGCCGTGCTACTGCAGCCTGTAAACCCTTAAAATCGACGATTGTTAAACAAAATCTTCCAAATACCAGCTGAAAATCAATGGGTTGGAGAAGTGAACGCTTACCCATTGACAGCGACTTACGCTATGTTTCCGGTAATTTGGAAGGCATCAATGCCAAGAATTTCATAGCACAAACCTACACCTATTCCTGGGAAAATCATTGTTGTGAAGCGGTCGGGCTCCAGCAACGTTTCGAACAAGCACTTCGATCGGTCGGTAAAGAGCCTGAATTTGACCTTGTCGTTTTCTTGAAAGATTTGTCAATTTTGCTGTACGATGCTTTCCTATATGCTTATTACCTGAAAACATCAAATACTAATGGAGCATCAGTTGGCATAAGGGACATATTTAATTGTTTGTCAGTGCAAATAAGGGGTAAATGGTTAACAAATAACGGAGAATGTTTGTTAAATGAAATCAGAAACAAGTTATCCAACTTGTCTCTAAGCATCCCTATAGATGAATATAAGAAAGCTGTAGCACATTTAGAAACATTAGGCATCACAAAAGAAAATGTCTATCTGCACGTAAGAGGACATAACTTGTTTGATCTGGTTCAACACATAGGAAAGATACTGTGTCATAACACCCCGATAAGATTTACCAGCGATGTTCTAATGAAAGGATTGGATAAAGCTCCAACTTATTGGCAGTTACAATATCTTGAGGACGATTTAAGGTCAATTCTCTTGTAAGTTATCACATTAGGAAGTTTATATTAACTAATCCATAACGACAATGGAACTGAGAAATATGTTAATGGACTACTTTCAAGGAATGTTCTTAGCCGCACTTGGCATGTCAGCGTTCAAATGCAGTGTTACCGAAAGAGAACTTGATGTAGCCAGAGAATATGCCGAGAAAATGATCGAATCAAAGATAGAAGAGAATCCAACACTGGCAAAATTTCAGAAAGATGATTACAAACACCAGTTTAAATGTTAGTCCGATTCTATGGTTCGTGGTTTTAAAGACGCATTAAGAACTGTGTAAACACGTTAGTTCCTTTCTATGTATGCCATTCTACGTTAGTCTGGTAAAGGAATATCAAATTGGAGACCAAAACATCTGTAACTACCTAATTTTCAATATTTTTAGAGAACTGTTATGCTTTTATGTCGGACGCTAATGAACTTTTTATATTATGTGGGATATTATTTTGTTGATAGCTGGAGCCGTTTTAGGCGTAATTGCGATGAAAATTGATGATTTTATTAAGAGAAGAGGGGTTTTGAAACGAAATAAAGAAAGTTTGAGTAAAATACCCCAGTATAATCCTCTTAAAGACAATATCATCGTCTTGCGCCAGTGGAATTCTCATGATACATTGGAAGAAAGCAATACCATCATCAGATATAATGAGAAAAGGGTGTATAATTTGATCCATCCATCTATCAGTTGCCGTTTCATTTCAAATCCTTCTGAATGGGAAGAGTTATATTCAAAAGAGTTAATAAAAGAGGGAAAGAGAACGGGCAAAATCAGTTATATAACAGCACTTTCATTAGATCATAAGGATACTAAAAAAGGTAATAAATTGGAGATAGAAGTATCTACTTGTGACTATATTGCACATAATGTCAACTCAAAGTATTTGGCTGAACATCCCAATGATTGGGAATGCATTAAACAAGTCCTGGCGCAAGGAGATTTAAATGATTATTTTGATTGTTCCATGCCGGGAAATGTTTTTGTTAATTTCATAATTATTAATGGCCAAACTAATAATGTATTGGCTATAAAGCGAAGTCGCCAAGAACTTAACGCTCGGAACGTATGGGGATTAAGTGGATTTGAGACAATGAATGATATTTCAAATGCGCCTGCAGGTTCTGAGGAGTTAAAACTGCAAGGAATAGTCTATCGTGGACTCAGTGAGGAGTTGGCAATAAGCAGAGAGGAAGTAAGTAAAATAGCAATTAGCTCACTGTCATTTGTGAAACACCTTGGGGTTATGATAACCGCTCTTGTTCGATTAGACTTGGAAGGAAATAATGAAAGCAATGATACGTTAAAAACAATGACGGAGGGAACTTTTATACAGAGAGTTCTGGGTAAGAGCGAAAGTCGTTATGAACATGAAGACCTGAGGTGGTTGCCTATTGACCTTAAAGAAATGAAAAGATATATTGATAATGAGACTGGATTTTACAAAGAGATTATACAAACATACGATAATGATGGGGCAAAATGGATAAACTACGCGAAGATGCAAATGTATCAAATTTGGTATAATCATGATAGTATAGGCATTGATTTATAATATTTCTTTATTTGCTTCTAATTAGGGACTGTCGTGAAATGCCCAATAATTACGCAACGAATTGATTGATAAAGTGATAGAAATTTCGTAACTTTGATAAAGGGAAAAAGAATTCCCCCAACCACCGTCGAAAGTGAGAAATTGGGGGAATCGCAAAATTAATCTGCATGTCAAAAGTACGAAATTTTTCTGAAATAGCGCCAAACATTGCGTTTCCGGAGTTCAATTTTTAGGAGCTCTACTATTCAACTTTCGAAAAGATCGAATAGGGCAGGATAAAGAAGTTGCTCCCTCTCCGCGAGATGGCAGATAACTTCGGTCTGGTAAGGAAAAGCATGAGGCCGAAGCTGGGACGCAGGTCGTTCTTCACGCCTGAAGGGAAAGTGGCCCTGATGTTCCTGAAGATGTACACGGGACTCAGCTGCCCGAAACTGATGGAACAGCTGAACGGCAACATCCACTACCAGATATTCTGCGACGTGATAATAGATCCGACACGCCCATTGACAAACTATAAGCTGTTGGACGACATAATGATGGAACTTGCAGGGAAGTTGAAGATACAACAGCTCCAGGGCATACTCGCCGACAAGTGGAGACCGTACATGGAGAACCTAGACACGATGTACACGGATGCGACGTGCTATGAGAGCGAGATGCGTTATCCGACTGACGCGAAGCTGCTGTGGGAAGGGATTGAGAAGAGTTATGCAACGATGTGCGAGTTGAGCAGCAGACTGGGAATCCACCGTCCTCGGACAAAGTTCTTTGACGTGCAGAAGGCGAACCTGACATACAGGAAACAGCGCAAGCACAGCAGGAGCCAGACGAGGAAGATTACACGCAGGCTGCTTGACCTGCTCGGCAAGATACTGAAGGAGATACGTGAGATTGAGAGGGGCAATGAGAATGCAGAAAACCTGTTGACTGTCAGGGAGAAAAGTGATCTGGAAATCATCACGAGGATGTACCGCCAGCAGAAGAACCACATCCGGAACAATGACAGCAGGGAAAGCATCCCCGACAGGATAGTGAGTCTCAGCAAGCCACATTTGAGACCGATAGTGAGGGGCAAGGAGGTGAAGAGCGTCGAGTTCGGAGCGAAGGTCAACAACATATTGGTCGACGGGACATCGTTCATTGAGAAGCTGTCATTCAATGCATTCAATGAAGGGACCCGCCTGGTGCACTGCCTGAAGATGCACAAGAGACTGTTTGGAGTCGAAGCGAAAAAGGTCGGAGGAGACACCGGCTACGAGGGAACTGAAAACAGGGACTACTGCAAGGCGAACGGAATACAGACATCTTTCGTGAAATGAGGCCGTCCGTTCGGTGAGAAGAAAAAGGAGAAAGACCTTGTCCGAAAGGAACTTGCCAGAGTGAGGGCGACTGCGATGGAAGGCTCGTTCGGGACCCAGAAAGAGCACTTCGATCTCTGAAGGGTCAAGGCCAGTACAAAGCGGACGGAAATCCTTTACATCCTCTTCGGCATCCACACGACAAACGTGGTGCAGTTGGCTGACAGGATAGAACAAAGAAAGCGTTTGGCGGCTGCCTGACACGGACACTTGCAGTCAATGCGGAGCTCTTGTGGGAAAACTGCTTCCTCGCCATGAAAAACAGACAGAAAATCCGGCCGAAACGACCGGGAACAGATATAAAGTAAATGTTAAAAAATAACCTGCTTCATTTTGGGGGCTCTCTTATGCGGCCATT